>Ga0247814_10000259_pt1 | contig 46564 bp, 41 predicted proteins | sample UWRJL179409R1_FD_179947 | JGI IMG/M metagenome (GOLD analysis project Ga0247814, IMG submission 179947) | Plant litter microbial communities from Arlington Agricultural Research Station in Wisconsin, United States - UWRJ-L179-409R-1 | ecosystem: Environmental > Terrestrial > Plant litter >... | reverse complement strand
AAATACCAACAGAGGCTTGTCAGTAAAAAAGTGTTAAACAAATTTAGTTTTTTTAACATCACTTGTACATGTATAGTATTAATTCTACTCAACTTATTTTTTCTTGCAACACAATTGCATTTTGGAATTATTTTAAGACCTTTGCAGTCTTTATCTTTTCATTTGTATAATCAAGTTTTAATACTCGTCCTATTTTTCCTCACCGGCTTTTCAGGTATCATTTTTTACCTTTTTGGCGACAATCTGCTCGAAAAAATAAAATTTCCGGGATTGTTCTTTGCTTTGGGAACATTAGGAGGAACCGTATTCTTCCACCTCCTACCCGAATATATCGAACATCACAAAAACGATACACTATACGTACTTTTGGCCATACCTGGATTTCTGGTTTGGTTTATTCCCGGTTTTTTTAAGAATAAAAAAGAGGAATCCAAATATTCCATCGCCGCCCTTATGGCTGGGGATGCGCTCCACAATGCATTTACATCTATTCTGTGGCTTTCGCTCTGCATCGCATCTGGCCGCATTGAATTTATGATTTTACCCGCCATCATGCTACATGAGATCCCTCACAAGGTCGGAAATTTTGGGATTATGATTTTTTCGGGCATGTCGAAAAAAAAGGCACTCGTTTACAGCGTCATCGCCGCGTCATTTTTCTTCACGGCCTTGTTTCTATACAACGTGGATATCCATATTGATGGAAAAATATTCATCCCTATTATCGTCGGTACGCTTTGCTATACCTTCTTTTCGGGCATATACCACGAAAGGCAATCACTGAAGGGCAAAAATTTATATTGGTTGGCTGCGGGTCTTTTTTTAATGATATTTGTCAATCTCCTAACGGGCGAAATGCACTAATTTTGATTCATGAAGCTATCCGCAACCCACGTCCTGAAAAACAAAAAACTGCGCATCACACCGGCACGTACCGAAGTATTAGATTTATTCATCAACGAGCCTAGTGCATTATCGCACAGCGACCTTGAAAAGAAACTGGATCCTAATTTTGACCGTGTGACATTATACAGAACGCTTGCGGCCTTTGTGGAAAGCGGCCTTATACACAAAGTTCCCGATGAAACGGGTGCGCAACGTTTTGCCTACTGTAACCATGAACACGAGCACGAAGGCCAGCATACCCATACGCATGTGCATTTCAACTGCGCCCAATGTAGCCGAACTTACTGCCTAGATGATATCAGTATTCCCACGGTAAACCTTCCGCAGGGTTTTTCCCAAAATGAGTCGGTATATTTAGTCAAGGGCACCTGCGACAAGTGCTCAAACTAAAGACTGGATAATCACTCCTGCCTCTTCAGGCTTTTCGATCACAAAATCGGCAATGCCAAATCCTTTGTTATTTCTGGCGTCTTCCTCCGGAATGGAGATGACACGCATACGTGCTGCCTTGGCGGCCAATGTTCCGTTCAACGAATCTTCTATGGCCAGGCAATCCACCGGATTTTTACCCAAGGCTTGGCATGCCTCTATATAAACCTGCGGGTGTGGTTTTCCGAAGGGTAATTTTTCTGCTGAAACCACTACCTCAAAAACATGCACCAAACCTGTCCTTTTCAAAACCGAATCTACCACCAGCATAGGCGATGAAGTGGCTACCGCCAAAGGAATATTCCGATTTTTAAGTTCAATGGCCAGGTCACAAAAACCTTGGATAATATTCCCTTCATCCAAAATAAATCCGCATACCGCGTTGACGATTTCGCCTGAGATGATATCGGCCGGGAAACTTTCACCTCCAAAATCTGCCAAGATCTGTTTTACCACCTCATCCGTGCGGATTCCCATTAATTTTTTGCAATCATCATCCGTAAGGTGAATTCCATAATTTTCAAACACCGCAATTTCAGCTTTGCGCCAAAGGTGTTCGCTATCAATCAAAATTCCGTCCATGTCAAACACTACCGCCTGTATCTTTCTCATCATCCAAAAATCCTCCAAATATTCTTTCTGGGCTTCTCCGTGCTCAGCCGCAAAGCCATTTCCTTTACCCGTTGTATGTCGGAGGGTCTTTTTCCCAAAGATTCCAACAATAATTTCTCCTGTTCCGGTTTACTGTAGTGTCGGTGTGGTTTTCTAAACGCCGGTTTCTGGCACAGGTATGAAATAAATACAAACCAATCGTCTGGCAGGGCACTGTTCTTTGCGAGTGGAAAAGCCAGTTGTGCCTGCTCCAAAATCGCAGGGCCATTTTCCGTATCGAAATCATAGGCCGGTTCGTTGGTTATGGCTTCATAAAATGTAACACCCAAGGCAAATAGGTCGCTCGAAACGCCCATCAAATGACCAAATCCCAGTAACTGCTCGGGTGGGCTATATATAAAACTGAACAACGAATCGTTATAAGAAACGGAATTGAGGCGTGCCAGCCCAAAATCCAATAGCACAGGTTTGTCGGGTTGATTATCGGCAGATTTAGGCCAAATGATATTGGCCGGTTTGATATCGCCGTGCGTAATTCCCTTCTGATGTAAAAAATCAAGCGTATCCAAAAGACTTAACAGCGATTCCTTCCACTCTATAAAAGAAACTTTGTTGGTTTTGGTTTGCTTGAGTGTTTTGCCGGGAATATATTGTTTCACCAAAAACAATCCTTTATCGGTTTGGATAAAATCTAACGCATCTTGTATATCCGGTCTTCCAAACGTGAAAAAGGCTTCCATTTTGAATCGGAACTCAGCCGCCTTACCACCTCGTTTCGGGCTTAAAAATTTCAGCACCACAGGCACTTCAGTTCCAGCAATCTTTCCTTTGAATACACTGCCAAACCTACCATTGAGACTCAAAATGTCTTTGGGCTCAAAAATGTAGGACCCGTTTTTTCCCGCCAACGTTATCGGCTCCACGTTCATCATGCGGTAAACTTACTTAGCCTAATCCATTTACGAAAACATTTCACATATATTTGATGAAATTAGATTTCCCCCATGCATAAACAATTACTCACTATTATCGGCTGCATTGCCTTTTCTTTGGCTTCGCAGGCACAGGTCCTTGTTTCAGCTACGCTGAAAAAGAGTTGGAACATTCAGCAGCTTGACAGTTTTTATACAGCGCAGGGCCTACCGGCCGTTTTATTACCCAAAGCCCATGCCGTAGATGTTTATCAATTGGCATATAATACGCTTAGCTATGATGGAGTTACGCCAACCATAGCTTCCGGCTTAATGGTGATCCCACAAAATAAAACTTGCGAAACACCCATCATATCTTACCAACACGGAACTGTACTGAAGCGTAGCGACGGCCCCTCATTCCTTAACGGAGAATATGTGATAGGTGTGGCTATGGGCGCCGAAGGTTATATATCCGTCATTCCCGACTATTTAGGGTTGGGCCTATCTAACGGAATCCATCCGTATGTACACGCAAACTCCGAAGCAACCGCCGTAGCAGATATGATAAGGGCTACACGCGAAGCATGTGAAGATTTAAACGTGGCCTATAACGAACAAGTATTTTTGACCGGATATAGCCAAGGAGGCCACGCCACCATGGCCGCCCATAGATATCTTTCCGAAAATTTCCCGAATGAATTTAAGGTACAGGCATCGGTTCCTATGTCCGGCCCATATAGTCTTTCCGAAGTAATGCGAGACTTGATCCTCAGCAATACACCGTATTCCAATCCCGCCTACTTGCCCATGGTGATTGAAACATACAGAACCGTATACGATATTTATCCAGACATCAGCGTTGCCATCATAGAGCCGTTTGATTCATTGTTACCGATTTGGACTAATGGCAATTACTCCAGTTCGTACGTCGACAATCAAATGAATGCATTGAATGCCAATCCACCCAAAGCTATCGTGAAACCGGCCGTGTTAGATACATTTACCAATGATTCCACACATATTTTGCGGGTATTGCTAAAGCAAAATGACGTATACCGATGGGTTCCGCAACAGCCTGTGTATATGCTCTATTGCCAAGCCGATGAGCAAGTCTCTTACCAAAACACAATCAAGGCATATAATTATATGACTAATGCGGGTGCCCCGCACGTTACCAAAAAAGACATTAATTCTACTTTGGACCATTTTTCTTGCGCCCAGTTTGCCATATTGGAAATGAAAGCATTTTTTGATACCATGCGTTGGGATAAAATAGAAATCAATACGGACAATTTCCAATTTGCGAATGGCACCAATAGTCCCAGTGGCAGCATAACCATTTCCATCGCCGGCGGAAAACCACCTTATACCACCACTTGGTCCAACGGACAAACCGGAAATACAGCCACCGGATTGGTGCCGGGTACATACTCTGTAACGGTGACCGGTGATAATGGATGTTCCAAAACACAAGAATTTACGATGGGCTATTTGTTGGGATTAGATAACTTAACCCTAAATTCATCGAAGGAAATTTATCCTAATCCAACGACCGATGTGTTATATCTAAATAATTTCATCGGAAGTTATAAGATTTCCGATATGTCGGGCAGAGATGTATATAATGGCATATCACAAAACGAAAAGAGCCATATCGATGTTTCTACTTTGACTCCAGGAACCTATTTATTCCAATCTGGAAATTACAGAAAGATATTCATCAAAAAATAAGTTCTTGGTTTTACATAAGGAAAGCCATCTCGCATGAGATGGCTTTCCTTATTTATAATATGACAGTGCCAAGTTTAAAAACCCGGTACATCATCTCTGTATTACTCTTTTTCAGCTTAACGTTACTCCAATTGGCTGCGCATCATCCAGGCAGTTTTCTCGTGCCATTCCATAATCTTCGTTAACAAATCGGCAGTATTGGCATCGTTGTATTTTTCGTCGCTCAGCTCAATGGCCTCACGCAATCGACGAATTACCGTTTCATGGTCGGTCAGTGCTTCCGTCAACATCGTTTTATAATCCGGGTCGCCAGTTGAATCTTTCAATACGGATAGTTTCGCACTTTCCGTCAATCCGCCGATGGATTTTTCGCCCAAAGACCTTACCCTTTCTGCCAGTTCATCAATTTGGGGTGCCAGTTCATTATATTGGGCATCAAACATTTCGTGCAATGCCTTAAAGTGTGGGCCGGTTACATTCCAGTGAAATTTTTTAGTCTTGGCCAAAAGCAGCAACTCATCTGCCAATAAGCCATTTAACAACTGGCCCAATGCGGCCAAAGATTTTTTATCAATACCAATATTCAGTTTCATAAAAGTTTAATTTGAGAATAAATGTACAAATACCATTCCATAGATAGAAGTTAATCATTGAAATATATGCATAAATTTTATCTATATTTGTTTCATGACAATTACGCAACTGGAATATGCCGTAGCGCTGGATAGCTTTGGATCATTTGTGGCCGCTGCCGAAAAAAGTGGTGTGACGCAACCCACCCTGAGCATGCAAATACAAAAGTTGGAAGAAGAGCTGGGCCTTAAGTTGTTCGACCGGAGTTCGCAGCCCATTAAACCTACGCCGCAGGGAAAAAAAGTAATAGAACAGGCCCGCATCGTCATCCGCGAAGCCGGGCGCATCTATGAATTCATCAGCGAAGAAAAAGGTACCGTGGACGGCGTGTTACGCTTGGGGATCATTCCGACCATCGCCCCTTATTTGGTGCCTGTTTTCGTAAAAAATATTGCCGAAAAATATCCCAACCTCAAACTGGAAATCACCGAACTCACAACGGCAGTTATTATTGACCAGTTAAAAAACAACCAATTGGATTGCGGTATTTTGGCCACACCGCTAGGCGAAAGCGACCTCATAGAAACCCCCATATATTATGAACCATTTGTGGCTTATGTTTCCTTATCAAACCCGCTGTCCAAAAAATCTGCACTCAACGCATCCGACATGCATGCCGAAGATATTTGGCTAATGAACGAAGGCCACTGTTTCCGTACCCAAGTATTACAAATTTGCCACGACAAAAAGAGCAATAACATGGCACGTTCCTTTACTTACGAAGCCGGCAGTATTGAAACCCTGAAACGTTTGGTGGAACTGAACAATGGCTATACCCTACTCCCCGAATTGGCCGTACGTGATTTTGGTATCAAGCAAATGAAGATGGTACGCTATTTCAAAAGCCCTGAACCCACACGCGAAATCAGTATCGTAACCGGAAAACATTTTATCAAACGAGGTATTTTAGAAGCTCTGATCGATGAAATCAAAGCACACGTACCCGACAAAATGATCCATGGAAAAGGGAAGCGTGTAGCCGTCATCGAATGATACTTTACACAGTATAAACCTGTAAATCAAACCAACTTACTTTTTAATCAGTTTACCCCCAACGCCTCTGCCAGAGGCCAATTTTAAACTGTAAAAATATACTCCCGAACTCAACATCGAGACATCAATATGGGTTGTAGAAGTGAGTTGGACTGCAAGAACGGCTTTCCCGGAAAAATCATGCATTAAAAAAGTAGCTTCCCCAAGCTCGTTGCCCAATATTTCAATGGTCACTACACCATCACAAGGTACAGGATATATTTTAACGGCTTCTTGGAATATTTTATCGTCGACACCCAAATTATCATGTATTAGATAAACATCTTCCGTTGCTGAATCTCCACATCCAACCAATGAAATGCTTAACAAACCCGTATCGACAGAATAATAATAGGTATTAAAATCTGTGGAATAATCGACATCATTAATTTTCCATAAAAAGGGTCCGGTACCAAAACTTTCGTTCTCCATGTAAAAAACAGCTGATACTACCGTTGTGTCGTTATTATTAGGTGAATAGTAGTTTAGCCAAAAATCAGGCTTGCATACATGTGTTTCGCCGGTTGCATCGGTACGCATAAATAGCGTATGTGTATATTCAACACCCCTGTTACCTACAACGAGCAAAGAATCGCCTTCTTGTGCCATAATTTTTTTTCCCATGCCCGAATATTCTTTTTCCCAAATAATATTTGCCGATGTCGATATGCGCTGTAAATACATGGATGATGCATAAATTAAATTTTGCCCCAATGTATTATCTATATAACTTTTCCTTCCCATGATTGCAAAATCTCCATTGGGATAGGCTACCAACCCTTGCGCGGTATAGATATTGTTGTCAAGCCCTTGGACATAATGTTGAGATTGCACATTTCCGCTTGTATCTATCCGGAACAATATATTTTGCTGTATCGCCGCCGATGTATATTCGAAACTCATTAGCCATAAGTAGCCCGAACCATCAACTACAGCAGATATATGCTCATATCGTAAAGATGGATTGCCATACAATATCGGTGTTGCCATGTGGCCATTTTCGTCTATTTTTGATATATATGGCCGATAGTTTGATGCTCCATTTAGCCACAACAGCCCATACATATAATTTGCGCCTCCAAAATGTATCAGTTTCGGTTCACTAAAGGCAATGTTATTTAGCTCATCGGTGTTTTGCTGCACGCCACTAGAATCAATCGTAAGGAGAACAGGCTTTTCATTCCCTTCTACATCTTTGGCGGCCACGTAAATTTTGTTTCCATCCACTAACAAGGAAACCCCTTGCGAATTCTGTGCCCGCTCATATATATGTAACCATAATTGGCTTCCGTCAGCACTATGCTTTGCCACGAAAATTTTTGCCTTACCATTAAATTTTTTCTGTTCTTGGCCCACAACATAAATATTTCCGATTGAATCCAATGCCATTTGGCCGATTTGGAAATACCCCATAAATAATGGTTCTGTAGTTCCAAAACTGGGATGCAGAAAATACTTACTAAACAGCGTGTCGCCACCGTGATTCAATCTAGACAACATATAACCAGAGGCTCCCGCCTGAGCACAAAAAGGCATTTGAGATGTTAGGTTCGATGACACAATCATTTCATCACCATCAACGGCAAAATCAATTCCATATGTAAAATTGAGTTCATGGCAAGGGTGAATAAGTTCCGGTGCGGGATATACATTCTCGAAATTTTGTGCTTCAATGAACACACTTAAAAGAATAAATAAAAATAAAAAATAAAAACGTTTCATAGTCTAGGATTTAAAGCAAAAATAAATCTGGTTAATAAATATATAAAAGACAGAAATTCATATTTATCGGCTTAATACCGTTAGGCGTATAGAATATTAAAAAATAAATTTGCTAAATCACTGGATCTATATCAATATATTTCGGCAATCCTTTCAAGTTTCAAACATAAATTAATTCAACAAAAAAAGGCGTTCCGGATGGAACGCCTTTGGAATATCTACAAATAATAGCAATCAATGCTTCTGGCAACAGCCGGGTAAATTTTTATGTGCCACTTCATTGGCTTTCATATCTTCCACGTCATAACCCAAATCACTCACCGATTTTTTGATTTCATCCAACGTGGTTTTCTCCGGATTATACTTCACAGTCAACTTTTTACTGCGGATATCCAACGAAGCCGTCTTGATGCCTTTTACATCATTGAGTTTGGCTTCAATCTTCATCCGACACATATCACATTGTGCCGATGTGCCCAGTACGGCAGTTTCAGTCAAATTCCCGGGTTTTCCGGAAGTCTGTGCTTGCGTTTGCAATGTTCCTATAAAAGTCATCGTCAACACGATTACGATGGTTCTGATATGATGGATTGATTTCATTTTGTTACATTTTATGCGATTTACAAATCTACAATTTATTATACCTTATTTTTTACGTTTAACGTTCGCTTAACTAGTTTATCTTATACCTAAATCCGGCGTAGGCCATGGCACCAAAAATTGGCCCCCAAACGCGTGATGCATCAAATCCGGCCCCATAAGGATCGGAAGCCCCCAAAACCGGGTTTTTCTGGCGGAAATCCGTCAGGTTTTCGCCGCCCACATAAATATCCCAGCGTTTGATGGTTTTGGTGACCTGCGCAAACAAAGTCGGAAATACGGGACTTATCGTAGCCAATGCGCTTCCGTTTTCGGGATCATACATTTGTGGCAGCCTCGCCTGTCCGTTTACCTGTACGGTAACGTCAAATTTCCATTTGTGCTTTTTCCAGTCGTAGGCCGCATTAAATAATCCACGCCAAACGGGTACATAAGGCACTTGCTCCATTCTTCCGTTATACAAAGCCATTACCTTGTTATATTTTCCGGTGAGGCGCAATTCAAGTCCGGCGACCGGTTTTACCGAAAATTCGGCTTGCGCGGCGTGGGCATAGGCACCATTTTTTAGGTTATAGAAATCTACACGACCCGGCGTTTCCATATCCACCTGTACTTTGTTTACGAAGTAGGTATAAAAATAATCCGCGGAAATATCCGCTTCGCGGCCACCGATCCTAAACCGATAATTCGCCCCGCCACCGCCATTCCATGATTCTTCCGCTTTCAAAGGCTCCAATACGTTCATGCTTCTGGACGAAACCAATACCGACGGATTTTCAGCAAATACGTTGGCCGTACGATATCCACGCCCGCCCGATGCGCGTAGCGATAAATCTTCTATCGGCGAATATTTCAGGTGTAACCTGGGTGTGATGAAATGCCCATAAACACTGTTATAATCATAACGGATTCCGGCCACCAACGAGAATTTTTCCAAATGTTTGAAGTTATACTCAAACCAACCGCCGGGCACAATTTCGCGGCGATATAAGGCCGTGTCGCGGAAGCTTTCGCCGATTTCGTCATACATCATGGTAAGGCCAGCGCGCCATGTATGGTTCGTGTTATCAAATATTCCCTGCATCAGCGCATTGACGTTGCCCGTTCGTTGCCTACCGTAATAATTGGTAACCCCGAACATGCCGAATTGGTCATGGTATAACACATTGGCAATAATACCGATGCTTTTATATGGTTTGGTGGGCCACATGAAACCGAATTTCATGAATCCCTCAAAACGGTTTGTGTTGATTTTTACGCCATACAAGTTCGTCCCTTGGTGATTGGCTCCGTGCCTAAAATAATCGGCTTGTCCACCTTCGCGGTTTTCAACCAGCCCTTTCACACCCACTTGCCATTCGAATTTTTCGGTTTCGTATTTCCAACGGTGTACACCATTTACTTGGCGAAACCACGGAATATCCAAAAATCCGTCCTTGTTCCTATCGTTATGTACACGGAAAATACTGCCGTGTATTTGCGTAATCGTACTCCATTTACCGCCGGGGAGCCTGTTAGAAAAAGCGATGTTACCTTCTGCGCGTCCCATGGAATTCACATATCCGTTCACGAACAACTTTTCGGAATTCCAAGGTTTTTTGTACTCTATGTTAATGGCTCCCGACATACTTTCATATCCGCTGCTTACCGATCCCGGGCCTTTGGAGACCTGTATACTTTCGATAAAAGTTCCCGGGATATAAGCCAAACCGAACGAGTTGGCCAAACCGCGCAAAGCCGGAATATTTTCTGCCGTCATGGCCACATACCTGCCATCCAAACCGAGTAGACGGATTTGTTTGGCTCCCGTTACCCCGTCTGCAAACGAAACATCCGCCAAGCCACTGGTTTCAAAACTTTCAGACAAATTACAACAAGCCGATTTCTGGAGACCGCGTTCCGTAATGGTAGATGAAATTTGTGCCCCCTGCGATTGCAACAGAGTACCACGCTCCCCGACCACCGAAACATTCTCCAGATCCTTTGCATGGTGAAGTTTTATCTCTATAAACTTGCGCGAAAAATCAAGGATCGTGTCGTTTTCGTACCCTATGTATCCCACGACCAAAGCTTGGGCCGAATCCGGCACAGCCAAGGAAAAGTTCCCTTCGGCATCCGTTACCGTCCCTTCAAATCCCGGAACAAAATATACACTGCTGCCGACCAGATTTTCTTTGTCGCCCTGGCATTGTACATTTCCTTTGATGACGCGTTGTGCCTGTACATGCGTAAACATCCCAAGCGAAAACAGCATCACCCATACTATATATGGTTTCATAAATGAATAAAATTTAATGATGGAAAATTTAGATCGGAAAATCTAACCCATCGTCAAATCCTATAAACACAATGGCGGATTAAAATATCCTGCCCCGAAAGTATGTCGGGGACATCATTGGGCAATAATTCGCCTTCGGACAGTTTGTATACGGGAATTGCCGCATAATGGCAAAAGCAATCTGCCAGCGGAATATAAATGGAAGCAAATTGCTTCTGTATATCCAACTGATGCGAAGTGATACGGAAGGCATCGGTAATTTTCATTTCGAGTTCCGTATCCGAACAGCAATCTTTTTTAAAGGAAGGAAGCGTCTGCTCCAATTTTTTACAGCAAGATTCAAAGCTTTCCGCATTGTCTGCCACGGCGGCATGCTCTTCGTCTTCCCCACACCTTTCGCCTACGGCATGGTTTACCATTACGGAGAATGTTTCTGAAGTGGCACAATAGTGTACGTTCAGGCAAAAGCCGGAATTCCCCCACATGAGGAAGAATACAAGAAACGTGGCCATAGCTTTTCTGAACATCACCACAAAAATAGGGAATGTTATCGATTGGTGGTACAAGAATTTGTTAAAGTGAAAACGAACGGCTTGATTATAAATCTGAATACCATGTGAATTATACCTAGGTTTACATCTAAACCAATATTCATTGTATGTCCACAACAATCACTAAAGAAAACCTTCACGTGCTAAAACAGGATTACTATAAAGTAACAGCACATACGGCCGAAAGCGATATGGGTGCATTTTTTTCCTGGATCCAATGTAAGCAATTGGAAGAGATGAAAACCGTACTGGATGGCCTGCGGACGGACGTGGAAGAAATCAAGATAGTACAAGCCGGATAAGAAATATCGGCTTAATAACACAGGACGGTAAGCCGATTGCTGTCCTGTAATACAGATTCTTTATATTTGGAATGTAATGATTTTAGAACAAAAATATGTAGACATGATGAGCTCAAAAGGCATTTTTATTGTAGTTATTATCTCCTGTTTATTAAGTTCCTGTGGTGATAAACCCAAAGACATACCTGCCGAAAACCAACAAAACGTTGCCGAAAAGCAGACTACGGAAATGCTGGTGGAAAAAATCATAAAAAAAAGGAAACAAGTCGTTGACCAGCTGAAAACATTGAAGCCCAGTGAAGCCAACGGGCTATACGAAATATACAAAAAGGAAAACGATAGCTTGATTTTCGAAATAGAAGACTTGGAGTTGAATACTCTGATTGCGTATGTTTCATTTTACAGTGAAGATGGTCAAAATTTGGTACTGCCCGATTCGGTTAAATTAAAGGAGAAACTACTCAACAAAGCCGATCTTCAATTTTGGGAAATTGGTGAGGGCATGACAGCGATCAAAGCCAAACACGATTTCTATTTAAATATTTTCAAAAATTATGTCACGCCGGATTACCGTGATTTTATCTCCATAAACTCCGAGGAGGATAAATATCTATATGCAGCCGATGCGGGTTTGAGTATCTCATTGCAGGATTTGGGAAAACGTGTGCTCTCTTGGGAAAATTTCATCGTTAAACACCAAGGCAGTAAACTAATGCCTCAGGCTAAGGAAACCTATGAATATTACCAGTGGGATTATTTATTCGGCTTGGACAATACACCCACCATGGAGCGCACTACCGCAGAAATTTACCCGGAGAACAGAACAGAATTCAAACAATTCATCAAAGAAAACCCGAACAGCTATACTTCCCATTTAGCGCAAATCGTGCTGAATAATAAAGGATCTTATGAAAGTTTGGTGGCCAAAATCAAGGATGAGCGGGCCGGCCATATCTATTAGGTATTTGTATATAACAAAAAAAGCAACGATTATTTAGTCGTTGCTTTTTTGTTTATTTTATTTGATATTATAAACTTTCCACTTCCAGAGCCGGTCTATAAACGCCCTGCATGAACCTGCCAAGCAATTCCTTCACCACTGGTGGTGGAAGCAAATCCAACACTTCGTTAACAATGGCCATACGTTTTGGCAAGTTTGTGGGATCGATACCCAAACGTGCCAACATGGTAAACAAGGCCTGCTCTGTTACTTCGCCGCTCAATTCCTCATGCATCACCAATTTTACTTCGGATGGTTTTATATCTCGGATAGCTCCCACCGAAGCGGCTAAATCTGCCAAGAAAGCCGGCTCAATGCCAATGTGGGATTTATTTACGGTAAGATGGATGTTGGCTGGGGCCACATGGGTGCCCAATTGCAACTGTACTTTCCAACCACGTGCCTGCATTTCATCATTCAGTTCAAAAATATTGAGATCTGGGTCATCACATATAAACGAGAACAAAGACGCTTCGGGCACACCGCCTAATACCTTTAACCCTTTAATTTGATTGATGCCCGCGGCCAAACGTTGTGTGGTTTCCACCGTTTCTTTGGCCAACTGCACATACCCATCCTCACCAAAATAATTGAACATAGCCCAAGCCCCCGCTACAGGCCCAGCCGTTTTGCTGCTGAGCATGGTGGGATTTACGATGCTGTAACCTGTCCAATCCGCACACACGAAATATTGGTATTTACGGATTTCATCATTTTTATATAACAAGGCGGAGCAGCCTTTGCCGGCATATCCGTACTTATGTATGTCAACAGAAATAGAAGTAACCCCCGGCACCGAAAAATCAAAATCTACCGAAGGCATATCAGCCAAGCGTGTGCCACCTACGATGAATCCTCCGATACAGGCATCTACGTGAAATAAGATATTTTTTTCCAAAGCGATTTCACCGATCTCACGGATCGGGTCCACCACACCAAATGCATACGACGGTGCGGAAGCCGCAATCAAAATCGTGTTGTCGGTAATGGCATTGCGGATGGCACCCACATCGGCGCGGAAATCTTCTCCTACCGGCGTTACCACCGGTACCAAATCAAAGTAGGCACAAGCCTTAAAAAATGAAGAATGCACCGTAAACGGCAAAATCACCTCGGGCTTGGTGATGTGTGGCTGCAACATGCGTGCACGGTCACGGGCGGTTTTCAGCGACAGCAATAGGCTTTCGGTTCCACCGGTGGTTAAATGGCCCACGGTATTTTCGTCGCCACGCATCCAACGCGTCATAAACCCGATGACATCATTTTCCATGTGTACCAAAGACGGGAAAGATGTGGGATCAATTCCGTTCTCGGTCAGATATTCCGTATAGGCAGCTTTCAACAGCGCTTCCCCTTCATCTCCCGGATGATAGATATAGCTAAACAGACGTCCATTGCGCCACTGGATATCATCTTTTTTTAGTTCACGCAAATCTTTCAGGATTTCTTCCGGTTTGCGTCCTTGAGTGGGAATGGCCATGTCTAAAAATCGAATTATGAGTTAATAAATGACGGGTAAATCACTTTACCGTTTCCAAATTTATGCATGCATACGGGTTTTGACAAATCGGCATGCTATTTTTACGGAAAATTTAACGGCAATGGCAAAAGCACGCATCGTATTTATGGGAACACCGGGTTTCGCTACCGCATCGTTGAAGGCGTTGCATGAAAGCGGACACGAAATCGTTGGCGTGGTCACCGTACCCGATAAACCTGCCGGCCGCGGACAAAAGCTACATATTTCGGACGTAAAACAATATGCCGTGGAACAAGGTCTGCATATACTTCAACCCGAAAAGCTGAAGAACCCGGAATTTGTGGAAGAACTGAGAACGCTGGATGCAGATATTTTTGTGGTGGTGGCATTCCGCATGTTGCCCAAGGATGTTTGGAACATCCCAAGATTGGGAACTTTCAACCTGCATGGCTCACTTCTTCCCCAATACCGTGGGGCAGCACCCATCAACCATGCCGTCATGAACGGAGAAAAGGTTTCGGGCGTCACCACATTTTTGATTGACGAGGCGATCGATACCGGTAATATCATCCTACGAAAAGAAGAACCCATCTCAAATACCGACACTGCAGGCACACTACACGACCGACTGATGGCGGTTGGGGCAGCCACTGTAGTAGAAACTGTGGATATATTGATGAAAGGAGACCCCGAAATCATCCCACAGGAAAAACTGGCCGAAGGACAAAAACTATTTTCTGCACCAAAAATCTTCCGCGAAGATTGCAAGCTTAACCCCGAAAAAGAAGCCATATCCATATATAATAAAGTACGCGGCCTTTCCCCTTACCCGGGCGCATATTTGGTGATGGATTTTGGGAATGATGACGTACAGGAGGTGAAAATATTTGAAACTGCCGTAAAAGAGGGCATTTCAGGTGATTTTGGTAAAGTTCACACAGACGGAAAAACTTTTCTCCGCTTTGAAACAAAAAACAATCAATTGGAAATCAAATCATTACAATCATCAGGAAAGAAAAGATTGGGAATTGAGGATTGGTTGCGTGGTGTTAAATCTACAACCTATGACTGGCGCGTGTTGTAGAAAGTTTATGCGCTGTAGGGTGCGTAAATACAGGGAAATTTAACGCGGTTATTAACAAAAGCCCATATTTATCAACAAAAAGGCACATTTTTCACACCCAACGCTTGGTTGAATGGGCTGTGCGAATAAATTTGCTCAAGTAAACGTTCGAATACTTAACCGTATAAAACAAAAGCAAAATGAACAAAGCAGAATTGATTGATGCTATCGCATCTACTTCAGGCCTTACAAAGGCTGATGCAAAAAAAGCCTTAGATGGTTTTACAACAGCTATCTCTGCATCTTTGAAAAAAGGTGATAGAGTATCATTAGTTGGTTTCGGATCTTGGAGCGTAACTAAACGTTCTGCCCGTACAGGCCGTAACCCACAGACTGGTAAAGAAATTAAGATCGCTGCCAAAAAAGTGGTTAAATTTAAAGCTGGTGCTGAATTAGCAGGTGTAGTAGGTAAATAATCTACTAACCAACCAAAAAAATTAAAACCCCGTCCGCAAGGTCGGGGTTTTGTTTTTTATAAATATCCATCCGATTTAGATAGACCAATCGATCGGCTTAAACCCTTTGCTCTTCAGGTATTCATTTGTTTTAGAAAAAGGTTTGCTCCCCAAAAAATGCTTTACCGATAAAGGAGATGGATGCCCGGAAGAAATAATCAAATGTTTATCCGTATCAATCAACCGGGCTTTTTGCTTGGCGTAATTGCCCCAAAGAACAAACACCAGTTTTTCTTTTTCCTTACTCAAGGCAGATATGGCGGCATCTGTAAATGTTTCCCAATCCTTTCCGGCGTGGCTTCCGGATTCTCCCGCCCGAACCGTCAATACGGCGTTCAACAAAAACACCCCCTGTTCAGCCCAAGGCGTCAAGTTTCCTGTTTTGGGCACAGAAACGCCTAGATCATCTGCCATTTCCTTGTAAATATTTCTTAAGGAAGGTGGAAAAGGCATACCGTCGGGAACAGAAAAGCTGAGTCCGTGTGCCTGCCCAGGATTAATATATGGATCCTGCCCCAAGATGATTACCCTCACATTTGAAAACGGCGTTATGTTAAAGGCATTGAATATGAGATTACCCGGAGGATAGCAGGTAAACTTTTTTCTATCCTCCAGCAAAAATTGTTTCAGGGCAGCGAAGTATGGTTTTTCAAATTCCGGAGCCAGAACTGATTTCCAGCCTTCCTCCATCTGTATACTGGTTGTTGACATAACTAAAATGGTTGATTTATTTAAATCGTAATAACTGTACTATTTTTCAATATATTAGAATAATTGTTAATATTGGTTCCGTGTTAACAAAGTTTTTGATATCACACTTGAATAAGCCAAAGAAAGAATTTACTTTTGTAAATAAGTTTTCACACACAAATATATAGGTAAAGCCCAATGAAAAAAGTCCTTCATGCTCTCGTGGTGTTGGCCGTTACGGCAACTCTTTTCTCTTCTTGCAAATCGCGCGAAAATTGCCCAGCCTATGGTAAATTGGACAATGCTAAAACCCAACAATCTGAGAGATTCTAATCGAATTTTACATTAGATATATCATCAAAAAGCCGAAACTAAGTTTCGGCTTTTTTTTATTCCCAAATCCATTCTATTTCTTTCTCCATATCTGGGTGAAGACTAAGGAATACGGGACACGTCATTCCCGCGCGTACCAAAATTTGGCGTGTTTTTTCATCAAACCTGGGGCCATTCAAAAATTTCACCTTGATTTCAATGCGCCCAACCCTTCTTGGTTCGGCAAACATAATCTTGTTCATCTCTGCCTCAATAGTTCCTAAATCGATATCGTGGGTGCGGGCCACGATTCCCATGATGCTGACCATACAGGAGGCCAACGACGTAGCCAGTAAATCCGTTGGAGAAAAAGCTTCGCCCTTTCCATGGTTATCCTTGGGTGCATCGGTAAAGATGATGGTTCCCGATTCGTTATGCCTTGCTTCCGTGCGAAGGTCTCCTATGTACTTGATTGTTGCTGTCGACATATTTTTGTTCGTTAATCTATTATATGATTGGTTGAATTTTTGTGGCCAATTGGGCGAGATGCTTTGCACCTTTCCTATTTAAAGAAATTTATCCCAATGATAATACTCTAACATCACTGCTGTGAAATTATGCAAAAAGTGGACGCACATGCCGTAAAAAGTAGTGCGGTATTTTGCCCTTAGCCAGCCCAGTACCAACGCAAACGGGAATATCCAAATGAAACTGAGGTATGATAAGTGCAAAAAGGTAAACAAGACAGATGAAACCAAAATGGTCTGCTTTAACGAAAATATACCTCGTCCCCTGTTGAATATAACGCCCCGGAAAGCCAGTTCCTCAAAAATCCCAGGAAATACGGCCGTAAACAGAATGGCAAAAAGTAATGGATTGGGTGCATCTTGTGTCCGCAAACCCATGTCATACACATCAAACAAGGTACGGTTAACCCAATTTACCACGTTAGAAACCAGAAATGAAAAAATGGGAGCCAACAAAAAAATGAGTGCCAATAGACGCCACCTCATTTTTTTCGGGAAAATATAGCCGATGAAATCACGGAAGTCAAAAAACACAAATACCAAGGTAATGACCGCCAAAATGATGGAAGCATAAAATTCACCGCGCCACCCGGAGCCTCCCGGTTCCATAAACCAGATAAAGATGATTCCAAACAGCAACAAGAAATAAAGTGCCATCACCGAATAGACACTTTTTTTGCCAAACTCTGCCGAGAGGGCAAACCTTGGTTTACCGCAGCGTCTGCAAAACCGGTACTCCAATTTATTTTCGCACCCGCAGTTTGTACAAACCCAAGTACTTTCCGGTGTAGTTATGAGTTCATTTTCCAATCCCAGCCTTTTTCTTTTTTAAACCGCTCTGCTTTTAATGCTCCGAATATGCCCTTAAACAGAGCCACCACGATGATGACATCCATAATCCCTACACCAATACCGCGCCCTCCTTCAGAAATTGTAACGATAACCGAAATGAGGATGGCTGTGAGATATATGCTTACCCCGGTGACAGAAGCCGCCAAAGGTTTTTCTTTTGCCCAAAATCCCAGTCCACAAAATATGCCGGCCATGGCAATCCCCCCGAAAAAAGTAAATGCTTTATCACTTTCCGCCAAAGCAGTTAAAATCAATGCGCTCAAGACGGAAAGGCCAGAAGCAATGAATAGAATGGATTGGACGCCTTTCGTATTTTTTACGGCCTCATTAAATTCCACCTGTTTAGCCAGATGGTCTCTATAAAAAGCTTTCTGCTCCTCCTGTTCACCCATCTGCGGAAAGCCACAATCATAACAATACTTATTCTCGCTGTTTAAATCTGCTTTTTTGCAGATAAAACAAGTGCCGGGATCGTTGATGTAAATTTCTCCTTTGAGAATATAATTGCCGGTTGGTTCCACGTTGTATTTTTTGATAAATATATACCAAATCACAAAAAATTAAAACATTCGGAAAGCCTTTTTTCTGAATATAAGACGGCTTTCGCCCGGGATATTGGTAAAACGTTCTATGCACTTGTTTATTTCGTAATTTTGCATCGTATGTCAGAAGGAAAAGTACAATACACGCCCGAAGGAAAGGTTAGGAAACCAGATTGGTTACGCGTTAAACTCCCTGTGGGCGAAGAATATAAGAAGGTACGCAAAATCGTTTCGGACCACAAGCTTCACACCATCTGCGAAAGCGGCAATTGTCCGAATATGGGCGAATGTTGGAGCGCCGGAACGGCCACCGTGATGATTTTGGGTAATGTATGTACACGCTCCTGCGGGTTTTGTGCCGTCAATACTGGAAAACCCGAAGAAGTAGATCCTTACGAACCACTCCGTGTGGCCAAATCGGTGAAACTGATGGGACTAAAACATATCGTCATCACATCCGTAGACCGGGACGATTTAAAAGACGGTGGTTCAGAAACTTGGGCCAAAACGGTGGAAACCATCCGCAAAATGAATCCTGGCGTTACTTTGGAGACATTGATACCCGACTTCCAAGGAAAATGGGATAACCTAAAACGAATCATCGACGTAAAGCCTGAAATCGTTTCACATAATCTGGAAACCGTTCGCCGGTTGACGCGCGAAGTACGTGTGCAAGCCCGCTACGACCGTAGCTTAGAGGTATTGAAAAGGTTGGCCGACAGTGGTATCACTACCAAATCCGGTATCATGCTTGGCTTAGGCGAAAGCGAAGAAGAAATCATTGAAACCATGGATGATCTGCGTACCGTAAACGTAAAAATCCTGACGATGGGCCAATACCTACAACCCACAAAAGAACACTTGGCAGTGGCTGAATTCATCACTCCCGCCAAATTTGAACACTTAGGCAATATTGCCAAATCCAAAGGATTTGAGTTCGTGGAAAGCGGCCCGTTGGTTCGTTCATCCTACCATGCCGAAAAGCATATTTAAATCCTGTTCGAAAAGAGAAATGTCCTATTGTCAGGTCAAAAAAAAAATAGGCCCCAGTATCTGAGACCTATATAAAAAAATTAAAATGTAGTCTTTATCTAATCAATGTTACAGAACCCGTAACATAGTAGTCCTTATCTTGGTTGAAGGGCTTATACCTCACCCTATATGCATATACGTCCTGTGGCAATTCCGAACCATAATTCTGTTGGCGGCCATTCCAGTATGTAAATAAATCATTCGTTTCAAAAACGATACCACCCCAACGGTCGTAAACGATCAGATAGTAGTCTGCAATCCAGGAAATGCTGGGTTCAAAGCGTTCGTTCACGAAATCGCCATTGGGCGTAAATGTGTTCGGAATAAATACTTCGGGCGTAGGCCGAACCGTAAATGTTTTGGAAGTGGAATCGATACAGCCCGAACCGGAAGTTACCACCTGTGTGATAGTAAATGTGCCACTTCCGGGAATAGACGCAGAAAATTCACAATCTGTCCAAGTGGTACCGTCATTTAAATAGTATACACACTGGGTACTTTGCGAAGATTCATCGTTTACCCTCAAAATTGGAGAAGTTGTACTTAAGATGTCTTCTTCCAAGGAAAAACCGGCGATCGGCTGTGGATAGGCGATAATGAATCCGGGCTTACTTTCCGTATCCACGCAACCATTAGCATCTGTAATGGTCAGTGTTACATTATATGTACCGGCCAGTTCGTAAGTATGCGCGGGACTTTGGTCTGCCGTATTGTTGCCATCACCCAATAGCCATTGCGATGTATACAGACCCACCGTTTGGGAGGTATTATTAAATTTAACGTCAATGGGCTCACAACCTTGTGTTGGCAATGCCGTGAAATTAGCTACCGGCTGAGGGAAAACCGTGATATTTAATGATGCGGGTGTGCTTACACAACCATTTTCTGTCACCACTAAATTAACCGAATAGGAACCGTCTGCATCCCAAACTATCCCAGTGGGGTTTCCACTACTGGATGTAGGGGTGGATGAGCCCGCAAACGTCCATGCAAATATGGTTCCGGCGGCATAAGTATTATTGGGTGTGAAATCAAATGAATTGCCGGTAAGACACTGCGTATTGTCGTTGGCCGTAAAATCGGCTGCCGGGTTTAGGTAAAAGGAAACAGATACGGTATCCCGGGCTCTGCAACCATCCAATTCCGCCTCAAACCAATAATTGCCCGTGGAGGTTACGTTAATGGATGGAGTTGTCGCATTATTGCTCCATATAATGATGTTACCGTCTGTGGTAGCATTCAGGGTAACCGTTGAACCCACACAACTTTGCTGATCAGGCCCTAAAGATACTTGCGGTAAAGGCTTTACGAATAATTCCGTAGTTACCAAACTATCACATCCAGTAATGGATTGATACATATCCGAATAAGCGCCTGATGTTGTCTGTGGGGCTCCAGCCAACACGATCGACTGTCCTTGGCAAATGGTATCGTAAACGGTGACGCTGTATTGTTGTACGATTGTCAATTCTATCGTATCACTCACCCCGATACAACCATTTAAGCCATACGTCAATGAATAATCACCGGCTTCCGCCGTGGTAGCACTTGCGTTGTTTAACGTATTTCCGGATGGGGTTCCCGCTCCCGGATAATTCCATGTATAGGTTGCGTTGGGGTTATTCACCACCGAATATGTAAATGGGCTGTTTACGCAGGTTTGTGTTGGCCCGGTTAATGTGATAGGGGGAAGCGCAGGTGATATATTCACCGTTACGGGCGGCCGAGGGCATCCATCGTAATTTGGTACTACCGTGTAGGTACCATCATTGAGGCCCGTTGGATTAGGAATGACCACCTGGTTAGTCGTATAGGTGTCGGCATTGGGCCCCGTCCAATTATAAGACAAACCCGGCTGGCTGGTAGCCGTGATGATCAACGAATCATTATTGAGGCATAGTCCATCGTTGGTTGTTATGGCAACGGGTTGGTTAAACGAAGTGAGCGGAACCAAATTATACAATGCGGCCACATCCTGATCACTGATTGCCCGGTTGTATATACGGATATCATCCAGACGGCCGGCCCCGAAATATTTATCGGTTGTCGCATTCCATACGTTCTCACCCCCTCCTATCGATAGGTTTAAATTGTTGTTGGCTATCACAGAATTTTTGGCGGTAAAGTTGGCGTATACGTTATCCAACATAGCCGTCATAAATGTGCCGCCACCACTACCCAAAATAAACACGACATGGTGCCAGGATCCTATTTCGATATTGCTTATGTTACAGGAAAATGCATTTTGGGTGGCATAGCTTCCACTGTTTACCCCACGATAGTATATAACCAAATTATTGAGTTCCCTGCGCATGAAAATATGCCAACCGTTGACGCTGGCACCCGACATTTTTGACATGAGGTAATATTCATGGTTATCACCAACGGGTGGAATAAAACATAGCTGGAACCAGAAGGATATCGACTGCCTGTCTCCCGTAAAATTAAGCGATGTCGCATGGGGAACCACGATATTATCGTCAACCCCATCAAACGAATAACTCGAATTGGCCGTGGCAGCCCTATCTAAAGTAAGTGTAGCCCCATTGACGGTACCGTTGTTGCCATTACCCGAGATGTCATTACCATTACCCGAAAAATCATAACGGGCAACAACGCCCACATTTATCTGAGCATTGGATGATACCGAAAATAAGAATGCGAGCATGCTTAATGCTAAGGGGTAAAAATTTTTCACAGCGCTATTTAATCTCGCGAAAGTAAGAAACTTACCTCAATTAAACTAAAAAAAACGCTTAGAATTCTACCTCATAGAGTATTGGCCTGGATGGAGAGGCATCCATTTCAAAAGGAGCAGTTTGTAATTCCAACAAATAAAAGCCATCTTTTATTTTGTTGGGAACGTAAATCAACTCGGTGATTGTTTTATGCTCAAAACACCTGTCGGGCAATCCCCAAAATGCTTTGTGCGCCAATAATAACCCTCCGTCCGATTCCCTGTCCACGGATGGCAGATCGGTGAGGAAATGGTTTACGCCAGCTGCTGATAGGTAACTCAATACCTCGTGATGAAAATACGTAGGGTTTGATCCCGAATAATTGGCATGCAGCTTATCTGAAGAGTTGGGTGACGTACGTACGATAACGGCCTCGATTCCTTCTCCCGTCAAAAAAAGTTCCTTGAAGGCGGTAGGCATAATAACCGAATCGCCGTTTCCCATCAAATCCGGTTTTACGGTGATGAGCAACGCAAAAAAGAAATAGCGATCCAATGCCTTGTTTACGCTCTGTGCCTCTCGGGTGATATGGCCCACACACTCGGTGTGGGTCCCGTTTCCATGCGGATTGAACGTAATGTTTTTAAAATTCACGGAACCGCCTTGCTTCACTTCCCCCTTAAACTTCCCTGCAATTACGGGTTCCATATGGATCGGCGGACAGCCCCAAGCAGTGACAGTGTCTTCTACAAATAGCGGTATGCTTATGTCGTGCGGCTGGGTAAAGTCAACCTTAAATATTCTATTTCTGAAAGTTATTCTCGCCTTCACGGGTATAGGTCAGCAAAGTTTAGTATAAAGTAACTAAACTTTTTTTACTATTCCAACCATTCCACTTTATTCATCCATATTCCGCGTTTAGTCGGTTCTGGCCATTCACCTTCCGGGTATCCCACGTAAAGGAAACCCAAAAACTTATCTTTTGGTGCCAGTTTCATGTATTCATGCATCTCGGCACTAAAAGCAAAACCGCCGGTACTCCAAAAGCATCCCAGACCATAGGCTGCGGCAACGAGCGAAAAATTTTGTACGGCACAGCCCACTTCGATAATTTCTTCCACTTCGGGAATCACTTCACTCTCCTGGCGTTTCATGCAAACACCGATGATATAGCTTACCCGCTTGGCTCTTTCCAGAAAACTGTTGTATGTATCGGGAAGAAATTTCTCTTCAGAAGTCTTTGATTTATATAAATCCGCATTGAACTGCATCAAATCCGCCATCGCCTGGCCACTAAACACCTTAAAGCGCCAAGGCTCGGTATAGCCATGCGTAGGCGCCCAATTAGCAGCCTGTATCATGGCCTCTATTTGTTCGCGGTGCACTTTACGTGTGCTGATTTTCAATGGTTTTATACTCCTTCTATCGCGGATGAGGCTTTGTATTTCGGTGAGATTGTAACGCATGCTGATATTTTTTACAAAGGAAATACTTTCCCGCCGGTTTTGGCATCATGGAATCAGGGATTTTTCAAAACCTTCTTTTTGGCAAGAAATTTGGATGTATACTAACCGTTAAAGATTTTTGTTGTTCCAAAAAAAGGATGGCTTCGGTACAGAAGACATCCTTTTTTATTTTGGGTACTTACCATCCAGAAAAAATTGGATACTATCTTTGCCCCATGTACAAGCTGCTCCGATTTTTCCTATTCTTGGTTGACCCTGAAAAGATCCATTATTTCACATTTGAATGCATTCGGGTTGCACACAAAATTCCGGGCATGCGAAAATTATTATCATCCATATACCGTGTGGAAGATGCTCGTTTGAAACGTACGCTTTTCGGCATAGAATTTCCAAATCCTGTAGGATTGGCTGCCGGGTTTGATAAAAATGCGGTGCTGTTCGATGAGTTTTATTCCTTTGGGTTTGGTGCCGTTGAAATTGGAACGGTTACTCCGATGCCACAACCCGGAAACGACAAGCTTCGCCTGTTCCGTTTACCGAAGGATCAGGCACTCATCAACAGGATGGGATTCAACAACTTTGGGGCCGACTCTGCAGCAGCCAGGTTAAAATTCAGAAAGCCGGGAAGGCCGATCATAGGTGGAAATATCGGCAAAAACAAAATGACGCCCAACGAGGATGCGGGCTCGGATTACCTCAAATGTTTACGTTCGCTGCATGACAGCGTGGATTATTTTACGGTAAACGTAAGCTCGCCCAATACTCCTGGGTTAAGAGCCTTGCAGGACAAGGAACCTTTGATGAAAATCCTGTCCGACCTTAAGGCAGAAAATGCCAAATACCAAAATCCTAAACCTATTTTATTGAAAATTGCACCCGACCTCACAGACGAACAATTGGATGACATCATCGAAATTGTACGCACAACCCATATCGAAGGCGTAATCGCATCCAATACCACCATTTCCAGAGAAGGTCTGGTAGACAAAAACAAATCCGAAACGGGTGGGTTAAGTGGTGCGCCGGTTACACAACGCTCTACCGAAGTGATCAAATATTTAAAGACGAAATCGGGCAACGCATTTCCGGTAATTGGCGTAGGCGGCATCATGACCGTACAGGATGCTTTGGATAAATTGGATGCCGGGGCCGATCTCATCCAACTATACACCGGATTTATATACGCCGGCCCGGCTTTAGTAAAAGACATCAACAAAGCGATTTTAAAACGTATAAAACAATAAAAAGCCGCACCCAAGGCATTCAGGTGCGGCTTACAAATTTTCCTACCAAACGCAAAAAATAGGGAAACTTGTTATATCAAAAAAACAATCTGTTTTATATAGAATCTGCTTGGAAACGTTTACTTTCCCCGGCACCGGCAATGTCTTGGTCTATTTGTGGATTTCCTTTGTAAACGACTTCCCCCGCACCGGCTACATCTAGCTTAAGGTATTGTGCCACACTAATTTTGGCATCGGCGGCACCGGCAATATCCAACATACATGTATCGGTTTGTAGATCGAATGCGTTGAGTGTTCCCGCACCTGAAAATTCACCTTTCATCTTCCGCACTTTTCCGGTGATATTTATATCGGCCGCCCCGGCTACATCCATACTTAATCGTTCGGCATACACTTCGCCTTCAAGTTCACAGGCTCCAGACAATTCTACCTTCAAGTTCTTACCTTGGTATGGTGTAGCGAAAATAATGTTGGCAAAAGACGAGGCGTCCACATGATCCAATTCTTTGTAATATATATTGATGTTGATATCCCTTTTGCTGTATAGATGTTTTTTGGCGCGGATAATCAATTTACCGTTTACACTTTCCGTTTTTATATGGTGCATCAGGTTTTCGTCATACTCGATCGATACCGATTCAACCGTATCCTGGATTAATTTAACCCGGTAACCGGAAACATCCATTTTTCCGAAAGAAAAACCGACACCCGATTCCTGTTCAATCAACACCGAATGGAACGAACCTACGCTCCTTTTCTCTACTGCTACCACACCGTTCCCTTTATAATTACGACATCCGGTAATCCCAAATAAAAGCGTGAGCAAAAGCATCAATAACGATAATATACTTATATGTTTCATAGGATTTAATTTATTGTTCAGATAAATGAGCGTGTATAACAAAATCTGTTTTATTTGATCACTTCCACCTCGGTCGTTACCGAAATTATCGAATCACTCATTTTGGATTTTGGGATGGCACAACCTTGGCAGGATAAACCTAGATCGGTCATGACCCAATATTTGCCGGACATTTCGGAGTCGTACATATTTTGCACGTTATCCACACCATTCAACAGCATTTGCATCCTATCCGCAATATATATTTTTCCGTTGCGGGGCACACGTAATTCCAATGTAATGGACTGTGCACGGATGGTTTCGCCCTGTGGCAATGTATATGTTCTGGGCAATGTGATCATAGTGTCCGTGATGATTGGGGTATATATGATGCCGCGCTGCCTTTTGTCGGCTTCCGCTTCCGTCCTTCCGGAAGCCTCCTTAAATATACGTAACGTGAAGAGTGAATCGGTAGCTTCAATGATATCCAAGCCTACATCACTCATCACCAACCCTTGTTGGCCCAGAGAATCATCGCCCAATCGTAGTATCAAGGCTTGGCCTTCGGGCACATGGATAATTTCGTCCGTTTTTCCGGTGGCGCTTTGGGAGAAATTAAACCCTAACTTAATCCCAGAATATATCAAACAAGTAGTGGCCAATAACCAGACGGCTACACTACCAAAGCCTACCCATTTGGACGTTTTTGTTTTAATGTTGGCCAGATAGCGGATAGAATTAGCCAGCATAGCAACGGCTGGGATAGCCAAGAATATGAAAATAGAAACATAAAACAAGGTTCCTTCATAAGGCGTATCAAACAAATGCGGGATTATGCTCGATATATTTTCCACGTTTACCTCGTTATCCGTTACGTTGATGGAAGTATTTCCTGTCACCATCATAAAAACAAGTAATATGATGAAGATCAAACTTGCCACGGCAATGAACCCGGCGAATATTTTTAACGCAAACCGTAAGATATGACCCAGCACGTCAAAAATCCGTGTAAAAATTTCGTTGATGGTATCCGTCAGCCGGTTACCGGTAGCTATTTTATGGAAGTTTTCGCCCACGCCCTTGAATTCGGACCGGATTGAATCTTCTATGTTTTTCAGGTCTGGACGCTTTCCACGCATCTGTAGTTTTTGGATCCGGGTGATGGCCTTAGGCATCACAATCCACAAAATAATATATAGCCAAAAACCGGTGCTATAGAACAAAAATGCCAAAGCAAAAGCTAACCTGAACCAGATGGGGTCTATATTGGCATATGCCCCCAGACCACCACATACACCAGCGACAATCTTATTTTCCGTATCCCTATACAAACGTTTTTCGACTCCCGCATTTTCGGATTCGGACTCTCTTTTTTCCTTTGTTTTCTGGGTATCGTCCTGCACATATACGTCAGGCTCACCCATACGGTTGATGACCACGGATACATCCCCGTTGATGACTACTTCCCGTCCCCCCATATTTTCGCGAAGGATTTCAGCGATGCGCATCTCGATATCCGCCATGATTTCGTCGGCACCGGGCGATCCGGCCAGGTTATCCTTTACGGCCATCGTATAAGATTTCAGCCGTAGGTAAGCGTCCTCCTCAACAATGAACGCATAGCCACCCATGCTTATATTTTTAGTAGTGTTCATAATGCTTGCGTTTTATTAATGGTTGGATTGTTTGTTCTTTAATTCATCTACGGCGGAATTTATTTCGTCCCATGAGGTGGAAAGAACCGCCAAAAATTCGCGGCCTTTATCGCTGATGGAAAAATATTTACGCGGCGGCCCCATGGTACTTTCCTCCCAACGGTATTGGAGCAGTTCCTCATTTTTGAGGCGGGTAAGTAACGGGTAAAGTGTTCCCTCGGGCATGTCTAGCCCCGAGTTTTTGAGGGCGGCGATGATATCCGACGGATACGCCTCGCCTTTGGCAAGCACCAGCAGGATGCAGAACTCCAAGAGTCCTTTCCGCATTTGTGCTTTTGAATTTTCTATATTCATATCGTGGGTATGATTTTATACACAGTAATAACAACACCACAAATCTATATATATTTTAGTACTATGCAATACAAAGTACTAAAATATTAAAGAATCTTTAGACGAATACGCACTTTTTGTAATACAAATGGTTGAGAAATATTGATTAATTGTTCTCCTACCGAATTTTTACGGTTAAACTACCAATTGTAGCAGGATGCTTTATCATAAATAAGTTTTGCATAAAAAAGACCAAGTTTTTCCATAAGCAAGTATTCTCATAAAATCTCTGGCCTTTGAGTGCGATGGGATATAAAATTAAATCTTTGTGGTTCGTTTTTTTCAGCAAAAAATCTATTTCTTCCCTATCCGTTCCAAATCGTTTTATCAAGTGATGGAAGTCGCTCCAATCGGAAACAATATTGGGATATAAGTCCATAATAAAAACGGACCTGTTTTTATCCACCAACATTAAATAGGAATAATCTTCATCACAATTTAACCGCTCACAACACCCTACGGCAATTATATCATTTACGTTAATTTCCCAATCATCTTCATTATGTAATGACGCGGAATAGATGAGCTTATCGTTTATGATTTGGACTGTTGCCATAAGTTGGCTAAAGTTACAATACAAACCCTTTAAATTAAACGGTCTTTTTTCTTTTAAACCGGATGAATTGTACCGAACCAGATTAAAAGTTAAGGCACAAAAAAGCCTGTCCGAAAATAAGGGACAGGCTTTTCTTATATTTAATTCAATGATTAAGCGTGTACTTCATGCTCCACGGATGCCAAAAAGCGTTCGGCTTCCAAGGCGGCCATACAACCGCTGCCTGCCGCCGTAACGGCTTGGCGGTATATTTTATCCTGTGCATCGCCAGAGGCAAATAGCCCCGGAACATTGGTCGTGGTGGTTCCAGGTACGGTCAGGATGTAACCCTGCTCATCCAAGTCGACCTTGCCCTGCAAAAATTTGGTATTGGGCTCGTGGCCGATGGCGATGAATAAGCCGGTAACCTTGATTTCCGATTTCACACCGGTTTTATTGTTTTTCAAGCGTACACCATCTACGCCATCTTTACCTAACACTTCGTCGACCTCAGTGCTATAGTGAATTTGGATATTCGGTGTATTTTCAACGCGGTGTTGCATGATTTTGCTGGCACGGAACTCTTCGCGACGCACCAACATGTGTACCTTTTTACATAGTTTGGATAGGTAATGTGCCTCTTCACAAGCCGTATCACCGGCACCTACGATGGCCACTTCTTGTCCACGGAAAAAGAACCCGTCGCACACGGCGCAGGCAGAAACGCCCATTCCGTTCAAACGTTGTTCGGATTCTATACCCAACCATTTGGCGGATGCACCGGTGGCGATGATCACGGTTTCGGCCAATACTTCGGTGGTTCCGTCAATCGTTACCTTGAAAGGTCTTTCGCTTACATCGATATCGGAAGCGGTTCCGTAACGCACGTCTGTCCCAAAGCGTTCAGCCTGCTTTTTGATGTCTTCCATCATCTGCGGCCCCATGATTCCATCCGGATAGCCCGGAAAGTTTTCTACGTCATTGGTAATCATCAATTGACCACCCGGCTGTGGTCCAACATACATCACAGGTTTCATTTCCGCACGGGCGGCATATATGGCGGCAGTATATCCGGCAGGACCGGCACCGATAATCAAGCATTTAATCTTTTCCATCTGGACATAAAATTTTCGATTACAAATGTAAGCATATGCCGCAAGGTTTACATATCGAAAATGGCAATTGGGCTATAAAGGGATGTTATTGTGAGGTGGAAGATGATAGCAGTGAGTAGAAGTCTGTAAATGGAGAAGTGTGCTCTTCACTCAACGGGTTACGCTTTATGTTATTATTTTGTCCATTTAACGGTTGTCTGTATATTGCGCCTAACGATTCTCGGCTTGGCGAGCGTGGCGGAAAATTAGCAATTTTCAACTTAGAAACCACAAATGTCTGAACTTTTTACTGATGTTTTTAGAAAGCACTTGACCCGCCATATTACCAAGCCGCTGTTATATGCCGTTTTCCAGAATTGTCTCTAAGAATTTTCGAAGATTCGCCTCAATTTTTGATTTTCCTGAAATAGAATTTTCGTAAAACAAGGTTCTAAAGCTAGAAATGTCAAAAGGGAGTTTTTCTCTTTTTTTGTCACATATCAGGATTGTAGGTTTGTTAATCGCATGTGCATAACCAATTTCATAAAAAACATTTGGATTATCAGGAGTTATGTCCGCAATTATCACGCTGGCCTCTTTGATACTTTTAATAATATCGCTAAGAATAGGTGTACTAGAATAAAACTCATCAGCTCGAATTACTTCAAATCCGACCTGTTTTGAAATAGGTATAATTACATCTTTATATAAAGTATTATAATCTTCCGTAAACTGCATTACAACAAATAGTTTTGGACTGACCTTCTCTACTTCAATATCATAAAGTTGAATTTTTCCTTTTGATGTTATTCTAAAAGTTATTGGAAATGTAATAGGGTTAATATTCAACTCGCAGTATAGAATATTATTGACATATAGTTTCGCCTCTGAACCAAATATTTCATAACAAAGTTCAATTTCTTCATTGGCTTTAAAATTTGACAAGGAACCATTATTGATTAAGTTATCTAGATGCCTAAGCCTGAAGGTTTTTGAGTGGTAGCTTATTCCAGCAGAAAAAGTAGTTTTTTTTGCATTTTTTTCTTCATGTACAAGTAACACTCCTGCGTCTTTTTCAGCACACTTTATTTTAAATTTAATTTTCCCTTGATTGAATTTAATATCTGTTCTGACCTCTGCCGATAAAGGTGTTTTCACAGTGCCTGATTTTTCGTCGGCACTTTCTTCAAATGATGGTGTATAATGAACAACTCCATCTTTAATAATTGTTCTGCTGCCTTTTAATATTGCTAAATTCTTTATTTTCATGTTTATTGTTTTTAAAATGGCATATAACGGTTTGGCGCTTGGCGAAGAAGCGGATTTCGAAGTACTAAACTGCCAACCAGCACAGAACTTGACACGAAGCACAAAACTTCATTAAAGCACTGAACCCGCTTTTTTGCTAAACGTCTGTTATAGGGCATTTTTCTATTCGTCAATGTCTTCAAATGTGAGTTCGTTGTCAGTTTTACTTATCGATATTCTTCTAAATGTCGGTGCGTAACCTTCACGTCCACTTGGCTCAAAATATTCACGCACAAAAGAGTGTTCGGTCTCATAATTGTGTGTGTGTTTTTTTCCGAAATATCTGTCAGGTGTCGCTTGATTCATAAGTGTTTCTATGGAACCATTGTTCACCTTTAAATCGTCTGAACTTTTAATTTTCGTGATTGCTTCTCGTTTGTCACGCTCTGATATTTTTAATGTAAAGGTGTGGTAGTAGTCGCCAATGGCAGACATAGATTCATTCTTTAATAATTCAAACTCGTCTTTCAGTTTAATATCTTGTTCTTCAACTAATTTTTTTGCATTGTTTTTTGTAAAAAGTTGGTCTTCGAATGCAATAAAAACTCCTATTGTCAAAACAATAAGTCCGTATCCTATTGTCAGGTATTTAGCTGTCTTAGGATAACCAAGTTTTTTTGGAACGAAATAAAATAAGCATCCAAGTCTGATTGGAAGCCCAGCGAATACAAGTATAAAAAGTTCTATGAGTATAAATTCGTTCAAACTGTTTATTTCTGTCGATTTAGTGTCGTCTTTTAAAATGCCCCATAACTTAACAATTGACGCAAGTTTTGCACTACTTAAAAAGTAAGTAACCGAACCTACATTTACTGGGCAATAGCCTGTATATCGAACACCCCGTAACCTACCCAACCGCCCAAGGCGTTTCCGCCGGTGATGTTTGATTTTACTGTTGTAGGATTAGAGAATGGATTTCCGCTGGTTCCGGCAGAATTTTCCAAGGTTTTGATGTAATCGTAAGCGGGCCTGTCGATGGTGCAGAAACGCACCATGATGGTATCACCCAACATCCAATCGCCTCCACGGTTGTCGCCGTTGGTATCGGTGGTGTCAGACGGATCTGAAAACAGGTTGCTTTGTGCACCTGGACGACCGAAGAAAAATTCGATCAACTGTCCGTTGTATGCCTGATCGTCCAGCACGGAATTGCCCACGGCGGCAGTTGGCTTGTATGCCGCATAACTAGGCCTTTTTGAGAACAAACGGTAAATATTTCCTACTGTTGACGGCTCGGTAAAATACATGTAGGCCAACCCGGCCGAATCTTCGCCGGCCTCTAACTTAAAGTTTATGCTATCCAAAGGAATAGGCTCCAAAATGGTGGTAACGGCACTTAAATCGTACCCGGGAAATTGTATGCTTAATGTGTAAGTTCTGCCAGGTGTTCCGATGATACTGCTGCCTTTATAAACCAATGGCGGAAAATAACGTGCATCATAAGTGAGCCCCAAGGTTTCCGATGTAATGCCATCGGAAACGATCACCGTGGCATCCGTTACCAAAAACTCCTGCAACACCGCCGGGTCGTTAAAATCTAACCCGGACAGCGGCTTGAAATAGGGAAACGACCAAGTAATGCCCACGGTAGCAACTTCTCCCTGAAATATGCTTCCTTCGATGACGGGTTTTTTACCGGCCTGCGGAATATCCACCGTGATATCCTTCTCGCATGACGAAACGAAAGCCGCCACGAAAAGCAATAAAAACGGTATGGTTATATTTTTGATCATGCGCCTCATATCTAATATTTAAAGTTCCATGTAACGGCCGGAATCACCGGAAACAACGACACCTGTTTGGCCTTTAATTGAAATGAACCATCTGCCAGACTACCTTCCCTATCGTAATAAATAAAGTATGGGTTTTGGCGGCTATACACGTTATATACGCTCAACGTTACACTTGACTTAAAACGTTTTTCAGGTTTTGATGTAACGCAGGTCACGCTCAAATCTAACCGGTGGTATGCCGGAAAACGGTAAGCATTCCGTTCGCCGTACTCGGTAATTAACTCGCCTTGCGAAAAATACAATTGTGAAGGCATCGTTAACGTATTTCCAGACGCAAACACGAATATACCCCCAAACGACCAACGCCTATTTAGTTCGTAAGATGCTACCACACTCAAATCATGCCGGCGGTCGTATTTGGCGGGGAATGGATTTCCGTTGTTCAGCTCCGGAAATTTGCGGTTTGCCCAAGCCAATGTATAGCCAATCCAACCCTGGAATTTACCCTTCGCTTTTTTGATGAACACTTCCATTCCGTAAGATTCGCCGCGGCCTTGCACCAAGGTATGGTCAATATTGTCGTTGATGGACTGTGTTACGTCCGAGCCGTCGGAAAACTCAACCAGGTTACGCATATCCTTGTAGTATCCTTCCACCGAAGTTTCAATCATGCCATCCAAAAAATTATGGAAATAACCCAAGGCTATCTGTTGTGAATATTGCGGTTTTACCAACTCGGAACTCGGCAGCCACACATCCAGCGGCAACGAAACCGTAGCACGGGATACCAATTGTGCATATTGGTAATTCTGCGTATAGGATGCTTTGATGGAAATATTTTCGCGCACCTTCGCCCGCATCGAAATACGTGGCTCTACCCGGAAATAATCGTTTATCTTTTCCCAAGGTTTATAGTTGAGCGTATCCACCGTTTGTCCGGCATCGTTTTTTACATACCTTTTAAATGGCCCCATGAAGGCGAAATAGGATGCGCGGACGCCAGCATTTATCCTAAAGAGTTTGTGTATTTCCCAATCGTCGCCAATGTATACGGCAGCCTCGTTGGTATGCATGCGGATGGGATCCTTGGGCAAGATGTCGCCGAAAGTGGTACCGGCAAACGTAACGCTGCTCGGCGTATAACGGTGGTTTGTATATTCTCCACCGAATCTTACGGTATGTTTTGGCGAAGGATAATAATTGTAATCCAACTTCACGCCATAATCTCTTACGCCGGAGCCCAACGTAAAATTAAAGTCTGACATGGAGCCGTCGAACGAAAAATTGTAATCGGTAAAAATAAACGTCAGATTACTGAACATCTTGGAACTGTACTGGTGGTTCCAACGTAAAGTTCCCGTGGCATTTCCCCATTGCATGCCGGCATCGAAAGAGCCTGACCTGTTTTTGAAATAGAATTTGTCTCGTCCGAAATAACCGCTCAAAAATATACGGTCCTTCTGCCCTACGATCCAATTTATTTTGGCGTTGATATCATAAAAATAGTAGCCCGAACCAGCCAAAGGCGAATCTTTTTTGATGAATGGCTTCATCAGTAAATCGGCATAGGTCCTACGGCCAGAAACAATGAACGACAATTTATTTTTAACAATCGGGCCCTGAACGGTTAACCTAGACGCGATCAACCCGATTCCTCCTTCTATCTCAAATTTTTTGTTGTTGCCTTCCTTCATCGTAATGTCCAACACCGAAGACAAACGCCCCCCGTATTGTGCCGGCATTCCGCCTTTTACGATTTCCACACTTTTTACGGCATCTCCGTTAAAAACCGAGAAAAACCCAAATAGGTGGGATGCATTATATACCGGAGCACCGTCCAAAAGAATCAAATTTTGGTCAGGTCCGCCGCCACGTACGTAGAAACCTGCATTTCCCTCGCCAGACGACTGAACACCGGGCAACAACGTGATGGTTTTTAAAATGTCCACCTCGCCCATAAAAGCCGGCAAGCGTTTGATTTCTTCTATCGTCAAGGCAATCGTGCTCATTTGTGAGCTATTTACGTTTTCGCGGGCGCGGTCGTCGGTTACGGTTACAGCTTCCATTTCCCGATCCAGTTTGGCCAAATCTATATTTTGAACCAAGTTTTTATCCAGCACGATAGTTTTGGTAAACAGCTGGAATCCGATGAAAGAACCCGTCAAGGTGTATGTTCCGGCAGGCAACGTGAGCGAATAAAATCCGTAGCTATTGGTGGTGATGCCCGCAGATAGATTTTCCTTCACATATACCGTGGCCCCCAACAGCGATTCGCCGTTGGATGCGTCTTTCACGTATCCGCTGATGGTAAATTTTGCCTGCCCAAAAAGCGACAGGGGAAACAAAAATATAAGTACAAGCGGAATGTGCTTTAACATCCTAATGCGATGGGTTTTAAATTTTATGCGAATTAAAGGATTTTAAAGGGCTTTTTGTTTAAAATAATGATATTTTTTTTTGCGTTTTTTCAATTTCATAGTTTACCCTATCACAATCTACAGTTTTGTTTTACAGAATAATTACAAACCAAAAGAATCTATCACCTAAAAATAGTTTACCCTGTTTTGGGGATATAAAATTAAACTTCGGCTAGGGTCGTCAATGAAGCAATCTCACCAACATTATTTTGGCAAATTAAAAGTTTATTTATTTTTGCCACCTCAAGAAAAGAACGGGATGTAGCGCAGCCCGGTAGCGCGTTCGTCTGGGGGGCGAGAGGTCGCAGGTTCGAATCCTGTCATCCCGACACAGAAAAAGGAAGGTTTTTGCCTTCCTTTTTTTATATCTTCCTGCATTAAATTCCTTTGTAGAAAACATGAATCCTCCATTTCTAAAAGAGATTGCCTTAGACTGCGACTTACCATTCGATGAGCAAACCTTCCCCTTTTCCATACCCGCTATTCGCAAACTAAAATCGCTTACCTTTTCTGCCGTTACATTTTTTGTGGGCGAAAACGGTACCGGAAAATCTACTTTGTTGGAAGCCATCGGTGCCAAGCTGGCCATTATCCGGAGCGAAGAAACACACTCCGTCTTACACCAATATATCCGTAGCGGCAGAACCTATATCAAACCCGACGAAACACATTACCTGCCGGATGCGTTCGTTAGCGCCCGAAACAATCTCCGACGCCAACACGGCGAACCGCTCATGGGCCTACTCACGCAAAAGTTGTCAGGTAACGGATTATACCTCTTCGACGAGCCCGAAACCTCCCTTTCTCCTTCCCGTCAACTCAATGCACTTATTGCGATGCACAAATTGGTGAAGCGTAATTCGCAGTTGATCATTGCCACGCAATCCCCGATTTTCCTAGCCTACCCAAAGGCCAAAATCTATAAATTAGACAGCGAAGGCATCAGGGAAATATGGTACGACAACACCGACCATCACCGCATCATGAAAGAAACCATGAATTATCCCGACGAGATGTTACGGGTGCTTTTGAAATAGTTTTTAGTGCTTAGTTTTTAGTCAGCAAGATTTGCCACTAAAAACTAAGCACTAAAAAAGCCATATTTACGTTCTTCATTTCTGAAATGTATCTTTAGCGCATGAATTTTTTGTTTCCGGGATTTTTGATTGCATTGACGGCCATTGCTGTGCCCATCATCATTCACCTATTTCGGTTCAGACGTTTCAAGAAGGTGTATTTTACCAACGTTTCTTTGCTGCGCGAAGTAAACATCACCCGCAAAAACAGACAGCAACTCAAACATCTGTTGGTACTCCTGATGCGCGCCTTGGCCATTGCCGCCTTGGTATTCGCGTTTGCCAAGCCTTTTTTGGATTCTACCCCAGGCGCTGCCAAACCCGGTACACGCTATGTATCGGTTTATGTTGATAACAGCTACAGCATGGATCGCGAAGGCCAAAACGGCAACCTGCTGAACCACGCCAAGCAGATGGCCGAAGAAATAGCGAATGCATACTCGCCTACCGATAAATTCCAATTGCTCACCAACGATTTTGAAGGCCGCCACGCACGCTTTTACCCGCGCGACGAATTTTTGAACCTATTGGGCGAAACAGATTTTAGTCCCACCGGTCGTAAAATATCCGAAACAGTAAACCGCCAGCGCGATTTATTGAAAAAAGAAGCCGGCGAATCGGCCAAACGCATTTATTTATTGAGTGACTTTTCTGAATCGACCACCGATTTGAGCACCATCGCCCCCGATTCTTCCGTAGCCATATCATTATTGCCGCTCAAGGCCGAAATTACGGCAAACGTATATATTGACAGCGTTTGGTTACAAACACCCAATACAGGCGTCAATATTCCTCTCACGTTAAAATATAGATTGAGGAATACCGGTGAACTGGAAGCGGATGACGTACCCGTAAAACTATTCGTGAACGGCGAACAGAAAACACCCTCGGTAATCACCGTTCCCGGTAAGGGAAGCGCGGAAGGTGAGTTATATTTTACGGCCATAAAGACCGGGCCGCAAAACGGAAAAGTGCAGATTGAAGACCAATCTTTGGCGTTTGACAATGAATTTTATTTTTCGTTCAACGTAGCCAAAACATTAAACGTATTGGTACTGAATGAAGGCGGTGCCAAAGCACCGGAGAAGGTTTTTGCAGGCGACGATTATTTCAAACTCACCACCTTCAGCACATCGGCTACAGACTATTCTCGCTTTGCCGAGCAAAATTTAATCATACTCAACGGCATTTCATCCACATCCGGTGGTTTGGTGACCGAATTGAAAAAATATGCCGACGCCGGCGGAAATATAGTTATGTTTCCAAGTACCAGGGCAGATGTAAGTAGCATCAACCAATTAAATACGACATTAGGAATTCCTACATTTTCAGCATTAAGAAGTGGACAATTCAAGGCGGAAACAGTAAACACCGAAGGAAATTTCTTCTCCGATATTTTTGAGTCCGTTCCCAAAAATCCCGATTTGCCCACGGTAAAACAATACTTCCCTATTTCTGCCGGAAAAAATACGGAAACGGTGATACGCCTAAACACCGGTGATGCTTTATATGCTTATGCCGTGCGTGATAATGGTAGTAAAGTATTTTATTCGTCCACGCCGTTGGAAGACGCAGCCGGTAATTTCCACCAGCATGCGTTATTTGTTCCAGTATTATTGAAGACCGCATTTTTATCGCAACGCACCGGACCGCTATTTTATTATGCCGGTGGATTTACCCCGGCAGAAATTCCGATTCCATCTGATTTGCGTAGCGACGATGCCGTAAAATGGGTACAGACCGAAACCAAGTACGAATTCATTCCCGAGCAGCGCCGTAGCATGGGCCGTTTGTTATTCTATCCTGGCGAATATTTGGAGCAAGCCGGGAATTATAGCGTAATGGCCGGAACCAATGAAATAGCATCCGTAGCCTATAACTATCCGCGTACGGAATCTGAAACCAAATTTTTTACGGAAGAAAATCTGAAAGCCGAGTTAAACAAGGCTGAATTACCCCATGCAGAACTATTGAACGGCACGGGCGATACGTTAAAAAAATCTATCGAAGACAGGGAAAACGGTTCCGATTTATGGAAATGGTTGGCCGCTGCGGCTTTGTTGTTTTTATTGAGCGAAGTCGTTTTGTTGCGGGTTTGGAAATAATCACCAAATAATTAATGCCTTTTTTAGGCAACTGGAATCGGACGTAATCCAATTACCATCCCTGTATGTATATTTTGCATCACATTGTATTGTCTTTTTTGATTTAGGTTCTGCCCAACGTTCCTTTTTATAATAATAGTTATGGCTATAGTGAAATAACAAGGTAGAATCGTTGATTAAATCGTAGGTTGATGATAGCATTGATATTTCTTCGGCGTATTTAATGGTCTCATTGCCAAACCAACAATCATAAGGGATTTTGGAAAACAAAATCTCCTCTTGGGATTTGAAATATTTGAAAATATATAAATCGGCGCCACACAAACCGCTTCCGGTATAACATAATTTCAGGCTAAAAAAATCCCCTTTTTTATTAAACCCGTCAAACCCATTCCAACAACAGGAATAATTTCCATGAGAATATTCTTCATGCCTCACCAAACCTATTTCACCATTATCCAGCTTGTTCAACTGCATCAAAATATGCGTTTCAAAATCATCGGCATGGTTGATGGAACACAAAATCACATCTCCATTATCCAACTTATAATATTTGCCGATTGTATCCGTAGCCTTTTCAAAAGTCCAAGTGCCGTAATATCCTTCTTCCGGTACGGTATCGGTTAAATTATTCATCTGCATGAAAGGTAAAAACTGGTCTTTGACCACATAACCGGAATCTGCGTCGAAAAACCACTTTGTCTTATTCTTGTTATTTGTTTCCGAAGGGATTGTTATAGAATATTTCAAGGACAAGAACACTCCCGTAAACAACACCAATGATAATACATATTTCATGAAGGATTAGGTTTTACCAAATCTATAAAATCAAAAAACAAAGAAATGGAAATGTGATAAAAAAATTTGGGCCTCAACTACGTCTAAAATAGCCCTTATTTTTTGGGGCAGCTTTTACAATGTTCGCCTTTGCGCTTGTATTTTTTGCAGCATTTTTTCTTAAAAACCATATTTGAACCGCCCAACATGCCCGACCGGCATTCGGAATCGCACATAGAACAGCCCATATTTCGTGGCAAATCCATCGTTTTTTCTTCTTGGTTCCAAAGATTCATGACCCAAAATTACGGCGGTTCAAAATTCTTCCCACCATTTTAATAAAGAATCACCTAAACAGGTGAGTTCTGAATTTACGATTTTGGATTTACGATTTACGATTGTTTTGAGGCTAAAATCGTAAATCCAAAATCGTAAATCGTAAATAAGTATATTACGTTTTTACATTTGCCAAAAATGACGTCGACCAAACAGATTACACTTTCACAGTTGCTGGGTGCCGTGGAGCAGACCTTTGAGGAAATTTTCTCGGGCCATGTTTTCACCGTATTGGCTGAAACGGGAGATATTAAAAACTACCCCGACAGACAGTATTGTTTTTTTTCGCTCATAGAAAAACAAAATGGCGAAACCTTGGCCAAGGCCGATGCCGTCATCTGGCGAAGCCATTACCACATCATTTCAAAATTCGAGCGGAGTACGGGCAAACGCTTTGAAAAAAACATGCAGATATTGCTGCACATTGAAGTGACCTACCATGCCGTGTTCGGTATGCGCCTACGCGTGGTGGATATTGACGAGAATTATACACTCGGACAGATAGAGCTGGAACGCCAACGTGTTTTAGAAAAACTGGTCTCATTAAATCCGCAGACCGTACAAGTAAGCCAGGGTGAATATTTTACGGCCAACAAAAAGAAACAGATCCCGGAAGTCATCAAGCACATTGCATTGATTACGGCGCCCGATTCGGATGGGTTACGCGATTTTATGCACGAACTGGAATCCAACGTTTACGGGTATGTCTTCCAGGTTACGCCATTTCTTACACGCATCCAAGGCAAAGGGGCAGAGTTAGATATAGCTACGGCATTGGAACAAGTGCAGAAATCTGCAAAAAAATATGACTTGGCGGTACTCATCCGTGGCGGCGGGAGCGGCCACGATTTAGGCCCGTTCGATTGCTACGAACCTAGCCGGCTGATTGCCGACTTCCCTATTCCCGTCATCACGGGAATAGGACACGAACGCAACGTGAGCGTAGCCGACCTGATGAGTCATACGCGCGTAAAAACACCTACGAAGGCCGCATCATTCATTGTGGAACATAATTGCGCATTTGAAGAAAACATCATCGGTATTGCGGAAGAAATTTTGGAAACAGCCGGACGCCACTTACAACGTTTACGTATGCAGCTGGAAAAAATATCGTCGGGTATTTTTCCTTCGGCTCGACATGCTTTGCTTTTGCAAGACAACCAATTGACAAAGTTTGAACAGGATGCCAAAGCCAACGACCCACAACGGATTTTATCGCGTGGATATTCCTTGATACGTAAAAATGGCATTTTGGTAACACACAGCGACCAAATTTCGGAGGGAGACCAAATACAAGTACAAATGGCCGAAGGCAATGCCGAAGCCCAAATCACATCCAAATCATGAAAAAACAACCTACATATGCCGAAGCATTGGAAGAATTAGAAATGCTGTCAGAAGAAATAGAATCCGGCCATGCCGACCCGGATACCTTGCTGGTGAAAATAAAAAGGACATTGGAATTGGTAAAATATTGCCGCGAAAAACTGCGCGAAACGGAAACAGAATTGGGACGGATGAAGGCGTTGGAGTAATAGCACGCACAATGTCTCCACAGAAAACTTAATGCATCATATTCAGTGATTTTTTTTGCTTAAAAACGTTTCAAAAAACAGCTACCTTTACACGAGACAATACAATATGGCGAACGGGGAAATCATCATTGATCACGAAGAGGAAAAAAAAGAACTTTTAAAGCGATACAAAAAGCTGGTGAAGGCGCTCGGTCCGCGCATCAAATCGAAGGAAGACCAAGCCCATGTACACAAAGCGTTTGAGATTGCCGTAGATGCACACAAGGAAATGCGCCGGAAATCAGGTGAACCATACATCTACCATCCCATCGCCGTGGCGCAAATTTGCGCCGAGGAAATTGGCCTAGGCGTTACGTCTGCCATCTGCGGACTACTCCATGATACAGTGGAAGATACTCACATGACGCTTGATGACGTAAACTCGTTTTTCGGCCCGGAAGTCACTAAAATCATAGACGGCCTCACAAAAATATCCGGGGTTTTCGACCAAACACTGTCTATCCAGGCCGAAAATTTCAGGAAGATCATCCTCACCCTTTCGGATGATATCCGTGTTATATTGATTAAGCTGGCGGACCGTCTGCACAACATGCGCACGCTGGATCATATGAAGCGTGACAAGCAGCTTAAAATAGCCAACGAAACATTATTCCTGTACGCACCACTCGCCCACCGCTTGGGCTTGTACCGCATCAAGACTGAATTGGAAGATTTGGCGTTGAAATATACACAGCCGGATATTTACGAGGATATCGTAAACCGGTTGAAAAAAAGCGAACAGGTACGGAACCGCTTCATCAGCAGCTTTAACCATCCCATCAAAACTGCCCTGGCCGAACAGGGCATCGAGTTCGAAATCAAAGGGCGTACGAAGTCCATCTATTCCATCTACAACAAGATGGTGAACAAAGGAATTCCGTTTGAAGAAATTTATGACATATTCGCCATCCGGGTGATCGTAGATTCACTGCCGGACAAAGAAAAGTCGGACTGTTGGCGGGTGTATTCGGTAGTCACAGATTTATATAGGCCCAAACCAGACCGGATGCGTGACTGGATCTCATTTCCCAGGAATAACGGATACGAATCTTTGCATACCACGGTGATGAGCCCTTCCGGAAAATGGGTGGAAGTACAGATCCGTACGAAACGGATGGATGAGATAGCCGAAAAAGGGTATGCCGCCCACTGGAAGTATAAAGAAAAGGGTACCGAATCGGGCGTGGACGAATGGATTCGCCGGGTGCGGGAAATACTCGAAAATCAAGACCAAAATGCTGTTGATTTGGTGGAAAGCTTCAAGCTGGATTTGGTAACAGACGAGATATTCATCTTTACCCCGAAAGGCGAACTGAAAACGATGCCCAACGGTTCCACGGCGCTTGATTTTGCCTACGATATCCACTCAAAATTGGGCGATACATGTATCGGTGCCAAGGTAAACAACAAACTGGTTCCGATCAGCTACAAACTGAAGGGCGGAGACCAGGTCGAGGTCATCACCTCATCCAAACAAACGCCTAAGGAAGACTGGCTAAAAATCGTTAAAACCAGCAAGGCCCGCGAAAAAATCAAAGGCTCCCTGAAAGAGGAGAAACGGAAAGTGGCCGAAGACGGAAAAGAAATTTTCGAAAGGAAGCTGAGGCACTTGGGATATAGTTATACGGAAGAGGATTTAAATAAAATCTTAAAATACTTTAACGTAAATTCTTCGCAGGACTTCTTTTACAAAGTAGCTACCGGTGGAATTTCTAACCACGAAATTAAACAGTTTTATAAAGACGAATCTTCCAAAAGTTGGTATAGTTATTTGACTACCAAACTGCGTGGAAAGCCCTCTGAAAAGAAAAAGCCGAAAACCTCGCTCGAAGATTTACTGAAAGATACCAAAAGGGAAGGCGACACACTGGTAATTGGCGAAAATGCCGTTAAACTGGATTATAAACTGTCAGCCTGTTGCAACCCGATTCCTGGTGACGAGGTATTTGGTTTCGTTACCATTAACGACGGCATCAAAATCCATAAAACGGACTGCCCGAATGCCATGCAGCTGATGAGTAATTACGCCTACCGGATCGTAAAGGCACAATGGACAAACCGCGAATCCATCGCATTCTTGGCTGGTATCAAAGTCAACGGGTTTGACGAGGTGGGCATCGTAAACCGCATCACCAAAATCATATCCAACCAATTAAAAGTCAACATGCGCAGTATCTCTTTTGAAACGAGTGATTCGTTATTCGAAGGAAAAATCATGGTATATGTGCAAGATACCCACCATTTGGACGATTTGATGTATAAACTGAGACAGGTTTCCGGCGTGATTTCGGTAAGCCGAATGAGTTAATTAATCAAGTGCGTTCAACGTTTGGTGATTTGATGATTAAAATATAACAGAGTCCATTATGGCTCTTGATTCTTGTATCTAAAATGAAAAATATAACAGCAGATATCATTACGATAGGAGACGAAATTCTCATCGGTCAGATCGTGGATAGTAATTCGGCCTATATATCGCGTAAATTAAATTATGCGGGAATCCGTATCAATAAAAAATATTCCATTGCCGATTCTGAGGATGCTATTTTTGACGCATTAAACGATAATATCGGCAAAAGCAACGTCATCATTTTTACGGGCGGATTAGGCCCCACGAAGGATGATATCACCAAGATAACGCTCACCAAATACTTCAACACCCAGTTGGTAAAAAGCGAATTGGTGTTTAACATGCTAGACAAATTTTTTAAAAGCTACGGGCGCGAGTTCAGCGAGGTAAACCAAGGCCAAGCGATGGTACCCGAAGCCTGTACCGTATTACCCAATATCCGTGGCACGGCTCCCGGGATGATGTTTGAACAAGACGGCACCTATATTTTTTCACTCCCGGGCGTCCCTTACGAAATGGAAGGCTTACTGGACGAAGAAGTCATCCCCCGGTTACAGAACAAATTCCAACTTCCCCCGGTTTTACATAAAACTATCCTTACGCAAGGCGTACCGGAGAGTATGCTCATGCTGAAAATACAGGAATGGGAAGACGGGCTCGATAAACGGGTGAAATTGGCTTATTTACCTTCGCCGGGCATGGTTCGCCTACGGTTGACGGTGACCGAAAACTTTCCGGGAGCCGAGGCATATATCGAAGATCGTACACAGGCATTGATCCCATTAATCGGCCACCGGATTTATGGTTACGACACCGATACGATGGAAAACGTCATCATGCGTATGTTGGAAGATAGAAAAGCCACGATTTCATTTGCCGAAAGTTGTACCGGCGGATACCTCGCACATAAACTCACCTCATTACCGGGCAGCAGCCATGTGTATAATGGTAGCGTGGTGGCTTACGGATACGATGCCAAATCCAACCTATTGGAAGTTTCGCCGGAATTATTGAATGCCGAGGGTGCCGTGAGTGAACGTGTCGTGATCCAGATGGCGGAAGGCGTAAAAAAATTGCTGAAAGCCGATTATTCCATTTCCACATCAGGCATCGCCGGCCCTGGCGGCGGAACCGAAGAAAAACCGGTAGGTACTGTATGGATTGCCGTATCCGGACCAAATGAAACGGTTGCCAAAAAATTTAGGTTTTTGGGCAATAGACAACGTAACATACAAATGACGTTTTATGCCGGATTTGATATGCTGCGGTTAATGATGAATGGGGAAACTGGAAAAATTAGTTCCTCACCACGGTAATAAAACCTTTATCCCACTTCTTTCCACCCGAGTTCGGGCAATATTCTATGATATAGAAATACGTTCCGTCCACCACGGGCGTCTGTGAGTTCAGTACTTTTCCGTACCATTTGGCATTGGCTTCATTGGCTTCAAATACCTTAACGCCCCAACGATTCCTAATTTCTGCATAAAAGCATGTGGTTCCATCAATATAGAACGTGATGTAATCATTCACTCCGTCGCCGTTTGGGGTAAAGACGTTGGGAACAACCAAATTATCACAACTGGCGATACTTAAATCGACCGACGAGAATTCACTATAGCAACCACCACTCACCGATTGTAGGTAATAAGATGCGGCTGCCTGTAATTGCGGTGTCTGATAAGTAGTCCCTGAATCGAGTACGGCCGATGTGGGCGAACTAAACCAGTATATCATTCCCGTACCATTGGCCGTCAACAACAACGAAGCCGGCGGGCAGAAAGTAGTATCCGCAATTTGTGGTGGCGGAATATTATCGGGCGTAACCGAAACGTTGATGGCCGGTGATTGTGATTTACAACCAAAGCTATCCGTTACCTCCACTGAGTATGAACCCGATTCATACACCACGAATTGATCCGTAGTGTCCCCAGAATGGTTCCATAAAAATGAGATGGCATTTGTATCCACGGTTAATAATAGCACAGAATCTCCTTCACAAAAAGCAAGTTTGCCCTGCGGGATAATGGAAACAGATAAATCAGACGTTACAATATCTATGCTGGTCGTGGTGGTAACGCCGCAAGAGTTTACATTGACCGAATATGTGCCTGGCGAGGTGATGTACTGTAATGTATCACTCCCCGAAAGTGGTGCATTCCATTGGATGACACTTCCGGGTGGCGCCACAACGCTCACGAATGCCGTATCCAAACCTCCCGGACAAAGCCTTGTGGATGGAAATGCCAGCAGGTAAGGTGTTCCATATTGGGTAACCTCTATGGAATTGGACTGCTGCGAACAGCCGCTGGCACTTGTGGCAATACAATAATAAATACCCGAACTGGATACATAAAAACTGGATGTATTATTTCCTATTTGCCCCTGTGGTCCAATCCAATTAAATGTATCATAATATTGGGCATTCGTTACCGTAAGCAACAAGGAATCGTTGGGGCAAATAATACCGCTAGACGGGTTGGCCGTTATAATAGGCGGCAAAATAAAAGAGACGGTTACCGAGTCAGACACATCTGCCTGACATCCGGTTATGGTATCGGTCAACGTGGCGAATATTTGGATCAGCCCCGGTTGAGTAACGGCAACGGTATTGGGATTTACCATAAAGGCATAATTACCCGTCCAAGTAAAAGGGACATCAGAAGTGGCTGTCAAAAACACGGTATCGTTTGCACACAGATATTGAAATCCGGAGATATCAAGGTTGGCAGTGGGCAAATCGAACATATCGACATAAATCGAATCGCTTAAATTAAAGATGATGGTATCGCACAAATTATACTGCTTCAGTTCTATCTCCAAATGGTACCAACCCGTAGAATCTACCACAAAAGAATACAGGGCCAGCCCTACATTGCTACACAAAGTAAAATTACCCATATTCTGTCCGTTGAGGGTGACATCCGCCCCCATCGTATATAAGTTACAATTGATGATGGTGGATGTAAAGTCGTTCATAAATCCGACCTGGAGTGTACTTGAACCACAAAATGAAACGGAATCGTCCATATCAAAATCCGAAAAGAAATAAATAGAAGGATCTAACGGAGGCAATTCCGGCAGAATTTGCACCTGTACCGTATTTTCGTTTGTGCAGCCAAATTGGTTGGCAATGGTATAGGTAACATAATAATTGCCTTCGCCGGCCACCGTCACGGTGGTCGATTGAGGTACACCTCCCGCCCACTGGTAAGTAGGCATGCCCATATTATTTCCGGTCAACAACACATCTTCCGGA
>Ga0247814_10000258_pt1 | contig 46622 bp, 40 predicted proteins | sample UWRJL179409R1_FD_179947 | JGI IMG/M metagenome (GOLD analysis project Ga0247814, IMG submission 179947) | Plant litter microbial communities from Arlington Agricultural Research Station in Wisconsin, United States - UWRJ-L179-409R-1 | ecosystem: Environmental > Terrestrial > Plant litter >... | reverse complement strand
CACCCGTGGATTTCAATTACACCCACGATGCGGAAGAAGTCGAAGAATCGTTATCATTGATAGATAAAGAGTCGGATTTGATTAAAAAAGCGCTAAAAAAACACAAGGGAAAACGTAAATTTGCTGCACAGGAGCTTGGTATTTCTGAGCGCACCTTATATAGAAAGATTAAAGAACTTAGCCTTTAGCGATGAGAAACCTATATTTCCTAATGCTTTTCTTTGTGATCAGTGGCTGCAAGATCAGCTTGGACGGCGCGTCCATAGGTACTTTAAAAACGGTTAATGTTACTGTTTTTGAAAACAACGCCCCGTTGGTTGTATCGACATTGAGCACACAGCTTACAGAGGATTTCAAGACGAGGATCAGAAACCAAACGAGCTTAAGTATCACTACAAACGATCCTCAGGCAACATTCTCAGGAAATATCACCGGCTATGACATCAGGCCTGTCGCGCTTCAGGACAATGCGAACAGAGAAGCGCTAGCTGGTGCAAACAGGTTAACAATTAGGGTAAATGTGAAATACGTTAACAACATTGACCCCAAACGAAGCTTCGAAGAGTCGTTCGAGCGCTTTAAAGACTTTAAATTGACAGGGAACCTACAGACGCAGGAACCTGCTTTGATTAAAGATGTAACCACGCAATTAGTAGAAGACATATTTAACAGAGCCTTTGCACAGTGGTAAACACCTATGACATTGCAGCTTTTTTAGCGGCACCTGAAAAAATCACATTCGACGATGCGCCTGAATTAAAGCGCCTTGTTGAGACCTACCCCTATTTTCAGCCGCTGCGGTTAATGCTTGCTAAAGCTACGATCGGTACGGTAGATGGGCACAAAAATATTGCTTCTGCAGCGCTCTATACCAATGGGCAAATCCTCTATAATTTGCTGCACAACCCAGAGGCAATGCTCAAAAATGCGTTAAACTATGAGTTGCAACCACCATCAGAAGACCCTGAGACTGCCCAAGCTATTGAACTGGACGAAGTAGCCATAAATGAGGTAGACGAGCAGGAGACGTTTGATGAAATCGGCGAAGTTAACATTAGTGATTATGTGGCTCCTGAGGCTGAAATCATATCCGACGAAACCAAACTAGAGCATGGATTGGTTTTAGAGAATATTGTGGCGACAGATTTCTTTGCCTTTCAAGATAACTTCCAGGTGGAGTCTATAACGGAAATTGAGGAGCCGGAATCTGCAGAAGCGGAACTACAAGCGGCTGCACTTTTAGAAGACCAGGTTATTAGTAAATATGATGACGATAAACTGCCTTATACTTTCTTATGGTGGTTAGCTAAAACCAGGAAAGAGCACCAACAGATCTTCCAACCTTATGCCGCTCCGAAGCAGGCGAAAGTAGCGGAACCTGCGGCAACGGTTCCTGCCGCCAAGCCAAGCGAGTTGCAACAGCAATATGTGGAACACATTTTCCACCTGCAGACCCCTTTCAATGCGGAAGAATTGGTGAGTGGCCCGCTGAACCACAGGGGTTCACATAAAGGGAATGACATCATTGAAAACTTCATCAAAAATGAACCTCAAATCCGTACCCCGAGGGCAGAACAAATTAACAACGACAATAAAGCTAGAAAGAGCGCTGAAGACCATAATGATATGGTTACTGAAACTTTAGCTAAGATTTATATTGAGCAAATGTTATATGAAAAGGCGATACAGACTTACGAAAAATTAAGTTTGAAATTTCCAGAAAAAAGCCGTTACTTTGCCGACCTTATTCATTCCATTCAAAAGAAAATTTAATACTATAACATACTATGCTGTTTTTAATTATTTTACTAATCATTATTTGCATTGCTTTGGCATTATTTGTTTTGATACAAAATCCAAAAGGTGGCGGCTTAGCTACTGGTGGAGCTGGCAGCAATATGTTTGGTGTACAACGTACTGGTGACGTTTTAGAAAAAGGTACCTGGATCCTGCTTGCTTTGGTCGTTGTGGTTAGTTTGTCTATTACGACTATGGCTAAATCTGGTGATTCTACTACCGGAGCGGGATCGAAGATTCAGGAACAACTGGATAAAACTCCAGCCCCTTCTATTCTTGGTGGACAACAAGCGGCTCCGGCGGCTGCAACACCTGCTCCTGCAGATACCACAAAAAAATAACTCGGTTTTCCGACATTAGAGAGCCCGGTAAGTGTATACTTACCGGGCTTTTTGCATTCTGCCACTCTGACACGAATCTCACATGGCTTAATCCATTAGCTGACAATGCTGTGAAAATTTGTCAAGCAAATATGCCTTGGCATAAAAACTGATAGCTCCTACTTATCGTAATAAAATTACTTTTATAAAAACTAAAAATAAACAATAACAAGTTATGGCTTTAAACTTTAAACCTAATGCAGACAGAGTAGTTGTTGAAACTTCTGCTGCAGAAGAAAGAACAGCATCTGGTCTATATATTCCGGATACCGCTAAAGAAAAACCTCAACAAGGAACAGTGGTTGCTGTTGGACCTGGTAGATTTGCTGACCACACTGGCGCTTTAATTGCACCTACTGTAGCGGTTGGAGATTTAGTTCTTTATAGCAAATACGGTGGTACTGAAATCACTATTGAAGGTAAAGAGTATTTAATTATGAGAGAATCTGACATTTTAGGAACGCTTTAGTTTCCTATCATCTCAGATTGAGCCGCTTAAATCGGCCTCCTTTTAATCAAACATAAGAATCAACGAAAAAATAAAATGGCAAAACAAGTAAAATATAACGTAGAAGCCCGCGACGCCCTGAAAAGAGGTGTTGATATTTTGGCTAATGCAGTGAAAGTAACTTTAGGACCAAAAGGTCGTAATGTAATTATTGACAAAAAATTCGGCTCACCTTCCATCACTAAAGATGGTGTTACGGTAGCTAAAGAAATTGAATTAAAAGACCCTATCGAAAATATGGGTGCTCAAATGGTTAAAGAAGTTGCTTCAAAAACTGCTGATATCGCAGGTGATGGAACAACAACTGCAACTGTATTGGCTCAGGCAATTGTAACTGCGGGTATCAAAAACGTAGCTGCTGGTGCAAACCCAATGGATTTGAAACGTGGTATCGATAAAGCTGTTGCAGCTATCGTTGAGAACTTGAAAGCTCAATCACAAACTGTAGGTGAAGACAACAACAAAATCAAACAAGTAGCTTCTATCTCAGCTAACAATGACGAAGTTATTGGTGCTTTGATCGCTGAAGCTATGGGTAAAGTTGGTAAAGATGGTGTAATCACTGTTGAAGAAGCAAAAGGTACTGAAACTGAAGTGAAAACAGTGGAAGGTATGCAATTTGACCGTGGTTATTTGTCTCCATACTTCGTGACTAATGCTGATAAAATGGAAGCGGAACTAGAAAACCCTTACATTTTGATCTATGACAAAAAAATCAGCAACATGAAAGAATTGTTGCCTGTTTTGGAGAAACAAGTTCAAACTGGTAAACCATTATTGATCATCGCTGAAGATTTAGATGGTGAAGCGCTTGCTACTTTGGTAGTAAACAAGATCCGTGGATCTCTGAAAGTTGTTGCTGTTAAAGCTCCAGGATTCGGTGACAGAAGAAAAGCAATGTTAGAAGACATCGCTATCCTAACTGGTGGTACTGTGATCTCTGAAGAAAGAGGTTTCAAATTAGAAAACGCTGACCTTTCTTACTTAGGAACTGCTGAGAAAGTACTTGTTGATAAAGACAATACTACGATCATCAATGGTGCTGGTGTTTCTGATGACATCAAAGCTCGCGTTAACCAGATCAAAGCTCAAATTGAGACGACTACCTCTGATTACGATAAAGAAAAATTACAAGAGCGTTTGGCTAAATTAGCTGGCGGTGTTGCTGTTCTTTACGTTGGTGCTGCTTCTGAAGTAGAAATGAAAGAGAAAAAAGACCGTGTTGATGATGCTTTACATGCAACCCGTGCGGCTGTTGAAGAAGGTATCGTTGCTGGTGGTGGTGTAGCTTTCATCCGTGCTATTGAGGCATTAGAAGGTATGAAAGGTATCAATGATGATGAGACTACTGGTATTGCAATCGTTAAACGTGCAGTAGAAGAGCCTTTGCGTCAAATCTGCCAAAACGCTGGAATCGAAGGTTCTATCGTGGTTCAAAAAGTAAAAGAAGGTACTGGTGACTTCGGTTACAATGCACGTACTGATGTATATGAAAACTTAATCGCTGCCGGAGTTATTGATCCAACTAAAGTTGGTCGTGTAGCTTTGGAAAATGCAGCTTCAATCGCAGCTATGTTGTTAACAACAGAATGTGTATTGGCTGACGATCCTGAAGATGCTCCTGCTGGTGCAGGTATGCCTCCAATGGGCGGTGGTGGTATGGGCGGAATGATGTAATATCATTTAGCGCTATAGCTTATAAAAAACCCGCTCTAGTAGCGGGTTTTTTTGTGGGTTAGAATTGTATTGTCATTGTTATTCTTAACCTTCCTTTAAGTAGCTTTGTAATTATGCAACGGGAACAAATCTCAGTATTCGATATATTCAAGATAGGCATTGGTCCGTCGAGCTCACATACGCTCGGCCCATGGAGAGCCGCGCAGCAATTTACCGCAGCGCTCTCTGCTAATAATTTACTCGAATCCGTTGAACAGGTGAAAATTCTACTGTACGGATCTCTAGCAAAAACGGGTATTGGCCACGGTACTGATATTGCCATTCTCCTCGGATTGACTGGAGCAGATCCCGTGACATTTGACGTTAATGCGATAGACAGCACCATTGCAAAAATTAAAACAGAGCAGTTATTACAGCTGGGAGGCACGCAGTTGATTCCATTTAACTATGAGCAGGACCTTTCTTTTTTGTTTTTTGAGAGCTTACCATTCCATCCTAATGCAGTTACCTTTCAGGCATTTTTAAACACAGGCAAGGCCTTCTCTGCAACCTACTATTCCATCGGTGGTGGATTTGTGGTTAAAGAAGGAGAAACCGGATCAGAAAAAGAGCCTGTCGATCTCCCTTTCCCCATTGAGAAAGCGAGCGACCTTTTACACTGGTGTTTGAGTACGGGATTAAAAGTTTCTGAGGTAGTTTTGGAAAATGAACTGGCCTGGCGAACAGAAGAGAAAACTAAAAGTGGGATCCTACAACACTTTCAGGTCATGCAAGAATGCATTTACCGGGGATGTCATACATCCGGATTTCTTCCGGGGGGCTTAAATGTGGGCAGACGTGCTGCCGCACTAAATAAGAGATTAGTTGCCGCTACAGATTATACCGACTACGAAAGTTGGGTCAGCGCCATTAGAAAAGGTGGAAACGGATTCAACTACATATTGGATTGGGTAAGCTGTTTTGCGCTGGCCGTCAATGAGGAGAATGCTTCCTTTGGGAGAGTAGTTACGGCTCCAACAAACGGCGCCGCTGGAGTAATTCCCGCAGTGCTACAATATTTCATCACGTTTTGCGATGGCTACTCCGAAGATAAAATCATTCAATTCATAGCCTGTGCTTCTGAAATTGGCAGTATATTCAAAAAAGGAGCAACAATATCCGCAGCAATGGGTGGCTGTCAGGCCGAAATTGGCGTTTCCTCAGCGATGGCTGCGGCTGCTTTGACGGAGTGTCTGGGCGGTTCACAGCGCCAGGTTTTGATGGCGGCAGAGATTGCAATGGAACATCATCTGGGGCTAACCTGCGATCCGATAGGCGGATTGGTTCAGATCCCTTGCATAGAGCGCAATACCATGGGTGCGATAAAAGCAATAACAGCGAGCCAGCTCGCCCTGCAAAGCAATCCTGATAAGGCAAAAGTAAGTTTGGACGCCGTAGTAAATACGATGTGGGAAACTGCGCTCGATATGAACTCAAAATACAAAGAGACATCTGACGGCGGTCTGGCGACCAATATTCCAATCAGTTTGCCGGAGTGTTAAATCTTTTGCTGAGCCTTGATGGCGAGATACCTGTTGACCACGTTAATAGTTAGTTTATCCGGGGGCGTCAGGATGCTTAGGATTCCATGTTTTGCCAGTTCTTTAACCATTAACTTCTTTTCGTAGCTAAACTTCTCCGCTATGGTCTTGATATAAATACCTTCAACGTCCGTAGCAGGTGCCTCGGTAATTGATCTCAGTTCTGTGTTTTCAAAAAACACGACCAATAAAAGGTGATATTTTGCAATTCGGTTTAAGTATGGCAGTTGTCGCTTTAAAGCAGACATACTTTCGAAGTTGGTAAAGAAGATCAGCAAACTACGTTGCTTCATTACATTTCGGACTCCACTAAATACAGCTTCCATATTTAATTCCAGGTACCTAGTTTTCTCTTTGTACAGCGCAGCCATGATCCTGCCCAGTTGCGCAGGCCGACGGTCGGCCGGAACTATCGTAGCCACCTTTTCAGCGGCCGTAATCAAGCCTGCTTTATCTTCTTTAAGCAAAGCAACACTCGAGAGGATCAAGCTGGCATTAATGGCATAGTCCAGCAAACTTAACCCTTCAAAAGGCATCTTCATTGACCTTGACTTATCAATAATGCAGTATACATGTTGGGCTTTTTCATCGGTATAGGAGTTGACCATGAGCTCCCCTTTCCTTGCGGATGCCTTCCAGTTCACCGTCCTGTAATCATCGCCCTGGACATAGTTCTTTACCTGCTCAAACTCGAGGCTGTGGCCGATTCTACGGATCTTCTTGATCCCTATTTCCGTCAATCGGTTGGAAATAGCCATAAGCTCATATTTCCGCAATTGAAGAAAAGACGGATAAACGGCGACAGACCTTTCTTCGCAGAAATTGAACCTTCTGGTAATCAATTGCAATGGCGATTGGACGTAAACACGAACCCGGCCAAAGAGGTACTCGCCACGTTTGGTAGGGCGAAGTGCATATAGAATATCCTTGTGCGAACCTGACTTTAGGCGGGTGCTAAACCAAAGGTCACGCTTTTGAAATTGAAACGGAATCTCATCAATCAACCCTATCCGTGCTTCAAAAGAGTAGTAATTTTCAATGTAAATACTGAGTTCATTTTGGTCGCCATTACTCAATCGTTCAGGCAAATCTCTTCTAACGAATATTCCTTTTTTATTGCTGAATAAAATCAGAAGATCGGTGAATATTAGTATCAGCAGTACAAGAAGTACTAAGTAAGGAATTGCTCCCAACCAGGGAAGGTAAAATGAGAAAAGAAAAAGCGCGGCACAAGTAGCCATGCCGGCAAAAGTTCTTTTACCGATAAACAGGTTGATGTAGTAAGTATTAAAAAGCTTTTTCAATTATCGGGGGATTTCTATAACCTGAATAATCTGGGCCACAATATCCCTGGCGGTCAGTCCTTCCATCTCCTTATCTGGAGTAAGCATGATGCGATGGGCGAGTACAGGTGCGGCGACCTTAATAATATCATCTGGTGTAACAAAGTCGCGGCCATTCATTGCTGCCATCGCTTTAGCTCCGCTGATCATTGCTAAAGAGGCTCTGGGAGAAGCGCCAAGATATAGTGACTTGTTGTTCCGCGTCTCATGCGTAATGCGTGCTGCGTAGGCAAGAAGTTTCGGCTCCACGTGTAAATTCCTAATGATATTTCGGCAAGCCTTAATCTGATCAATGCTCAAAATTGGCTTCACCTCATCGATTTCCATTCCCAGGTTCTGTTGGTGCTGATTGACCAGTATTTCAGTCTCTTCTTCCAAAGTGGGGTATCCAACTTCAATTTTGAAGAGAAAGCGGTCCAGTTGAGCTTCGGGCAATCGGTAAGTTCCCTCCTGTTCAATCGGGTTTTGAGTGGCTAAAACCATGAAGGGCTCTTCCATGACATACGTATGGCCGTCGACGGTTATCTGTCTTTCTTCCATAACCTCAAACAGTGCAGACTGAGTTTTGGCCGGAGCACGATTGATCTCATCGATTAAGATGATGTTCCCGAATATAGGCCCTTTTCGATACTCAAAGGAAGAGGATCTGGGGTCAAATACGGAGGTCCCGATGACATCAGAAGGCATAAGATCAGGAGTAAACTGAATTCTCGAGAAAGAAGCTGCTATGCTCTTTGCAATCAGCTTTGCACTCAGGGTTTTTGCTACACCCGGGACCCCCTCAATCAATAGGTGACCGCCCGCAAGAAGCCCTGCTATAAGGAAATCTATCGTTTCAGTTTGTCCGACAATGATTTTACCCAGTGAGGTCCTGATTTGAGTAACCGCATTATTGAGTTCAGTGAGGTCTGTTCGTGATTGGTATATTTCTGGTTCCATGTCTATCTGACTTGTTTATAAAAATGTTCTATACTTTTATTGAGGGAAATGAGCTGTTGATCCGTGACTATTTTTGATAAGCCAACCTCCTTGATCAGTTGAATAAGAGGGGTAATCGTTTCTTCGGGCATGCCTGTTTTTTGGATTAGGTTCCCACTAAACTCATCGTCAAGTTCCTGCGTTTTTAATCGGTAAGTGCTTCGGATAAATTCAAGAAGATAGTTTATTTTCTTTTGCGAGATATCGGTATTGTTTCGTTGCTGGTAATAGACAGTGCCTACAACTTTGACAAACTCAACAGATGAATTTGTCATTGGATCAACAAGCGGGATAATGCGTTGGCGTCTTTTGATTTCGAAGGCAATGAATACCAGTATCGAGATTAAAGAAATATAATAGGCCCAGCGCAACTGATCATTCTGGAAAATCACCCTAAGCAAGGAGGCATCCTCAGTGCTGACCCTGGTATTTCGCTCATCCCAAATGAGCGTAGTACCAGGTTTTAAGTAAGATAATGCTTTGGCTGCATAATCTGCCCCCTCCAAATTGATTAAGTTATAGTTAGTAAGCAATTGCGGATTTGGCAGTATGTATAAGTTTCCTTCACCAAAAGCATACCGAATGAAGTTGGCTTGCCCTTTCGTGTTTTTTCCGAGAACGGTAACCCTTGAGGTATCAAAGGAACTGAAATACTGATCCCCCAGTCCCTTATCAAACACATAATTTCTGGACCGCTTTAATGTTGGATTCACGAAATTGATCGGAACACTTTTTTCATCTGTAACGCCATACAATACGTCAGTTTCCAGCTTCAGTTTTTCATGCAATAGCTTACCCGTTTCAAAAGTGGCGATGAAAACATCGTTGCCATTTCTAAGGTAAGTTTCCATTTCCCTGAAGTCCAGTTTATCCAATTTTAGGTTTCCAGCGATCATTAGGTAATTGGTATTTCGGTAGTCAACACCTTTTAAGGTATTATATACCGGTCTCTGTGTAGTCCTGACAGTGACATTTGGAAATAACGATCCAATTTCTTGATTCAGGATATACAAACCGAACGGAATCTTATCTTCCCGAAGGTAGGTTGCGGACCAGTCTGTTGGTTTAGGCCGGTAATACTCAGCAACTACATAGAGTAAAACCAGAAACCCACTGATAATCAGGTATAACTTTAATCCTTTCATATTGACTTTGGCTTAAAGTTTTCGAATCCCGACTTCAGCTGATCAAATTGGCTTTTATCAATAGAAAATTCCCCATACCACACATACTCAAACTGATCAGTCAGCTGCTTAAAAATGCTCCTGTGCTTTAAGTCGGCCAATTCATTGATGTAGTTCTGGTTTGTTTTCTCTGGCTTCCAGTCGATTTGATTGGCATCACTTAGCTGTTTCAATGTACGCAGGTAGAACAATCGAATGGCCAGTCTAAAATTATTCGCGGCAAGCGCCTTTTCTATTTCCTCAATGAAGTTTATCTCATGAATGTTGTCTTCCACTTCAGCATAGGGCACATCGATGGATTTTGATTTTCCGGTAAGGAACTTAAGGTCTAATCCCAGGAGCCTGAAGATCAGATACACGATCAAACCTACAAGAATCCCTAAAGCCAAATAACCTATGAACTGACCAGTTGGACCATTGCCTACAGCATCTTGCAATAAGCTCCAGAACCATCTCCAAAACCGGTCCCACCAGTCTGTATTAATGGGAGCCGTATCGTCATAAATAAAATGCCTGTCTACCGCATAACTTTTAAGTTTTACCGTATCCAGGTGTCTTATGGAAATGATACTTGTGCTATCTATTTTTGCGAACTCCACGGGTATATTAATATTCTTCCTTAATATCAGATTGACTGTTTTGCTCCCCTAGTTTATCAATCCTGGCCAATAAACCCGCACTATCCATGCGCTCTGCCAGATTAAAATAACAAAGAGAAACGGCTACCAGAGGAATAATATAAAATACCTGAGAGAGGTACTGAATGACTGTAGATATCACGATAAATGTCATCCCCAATCCTTTCGGACCTTGAGTGAAGGCACTCACCATTCCAATGATCATGGTAGGGAGACTGGGAATCAAAAATGCAGCATACGTAATGATCCAGATGATGATCATTGCGCCAGCAGTGGCCCACCAATCCTTGTTGGCCAACTTGAACGCCCTCCCGAAAGAATAGGCAAAACTGCCATTTTCGTAAATCATTGCGGCATAAAAAATCGATAATGCCGGAAAAACGTAGACGCCCGGGATGATACAACAAACGAAGGCGACCAGCATCAACAAAGTTATCGGGATGCTGCTTCCGAAGACGCGCAGGAAATAATATTTGAAATGAGTCCAAACCTCATCAGGAGTCGGTGCAACATTCCCTTTAGCAATGTAGACCGCTATGTAGCTAAGCGTCGCAACGGTTATCGAAGAATAGGTAGCGAAATAGAACAAGATGACCGCTGCATAAGTCCATGTAAAAAAGCGCCCGTACATTTGCAGGGAAGGATGGGATTCTCCAAAATGATAGTCACTTATGGTGAGCAGGTTTGTCGCTGCTGCCAATATGGAAGCTAAGAGGAAGAATCCACACAGATATAAAAACACTTTCAGCAGTGGTTTAAAATTCTGCTTTATAAAGAGAAAAGTATCACTTATGATCTCTCCAAATTCTCTTTGTTTCTTAAATTCTACTTGTTCTTTCATTAGTTAAAGCTTGATTGCGTTTATTAAGTTGATGAGGATAGATGATTACGTACCAGATGATGAAGATCAGGGAGGAGGACAAAATGCCAATACTCAACCAAATGGGCATTCCGGTATGGCGTGTAATGAAGCTCTCCAAAAATGCAGCTGCAAGGATTATTGGAATAATCCCGGTCGCAATTTTTGTCCCATCTTTGGCACTCGCTACAAAAGCCTGTGCACGGGTAAAAGTTTTGGGAAATAGCAAACCGTGTCCAAGCACCAATCCTGCAGCTCCGGCGATGATAATCGCAGAGATTTCGAGTGTACCATGAATCCATATGACCAAAACCGACTCCAGTCCTAAGCCTTTGCTGAAGAAATAGTATTCGAACGAGCCGAGCATAATTCCATTTCTAAGCATGGCGAAGACTGGTCCCACAGCAAAGAAAACTCCACTAACAAAGGTATAAAAGGTAACATAGCTGTTGTTAAGCGCTATTTGAAAAAACATCTGGAATTCGCCACTATGTTTATACACGCCAAATGGATCTCCTTTAGCGATGTTTTCATTGGTCATATTTACATAACTGTCACCCATGATTAGACGAACAAATGAGTCATCATACTTGGCTGACAATGCGCCAATCATAGAAAATGTAGTGAAAAAAAGAAAGGCGTAAAGCAGTTGTCTCCGGTATTTGTAGAATAATACGGGCAGTTCAAATTTCCAAAAGGTGAGAAACCTGTTTGTCTTTTCCTTTTTGTTTTTATAAATGGATTGATGCAAAACGGAGGCGACTCCATTAAGATATGCTGTTGTTTTAGAGCTGGGGTAAAAAGTCTTGGCATAGGCCAGGTCGTTGGTGATGTCGATGAATCGATCAGCCATCTCATCGGGATTGTTAGTTTGAAGCTGCTCATAGTCTTTCCACTTTGCAGAATTCTGCTTCACAAACAATGCTTCTCTCATACGCGTTAACAGGAGTGATTTTTTGTCAAAATAGGGAAAACAAATTTAACCGTATAATAAAATCCATATTACTAATTTATTATGTTTGAGCATATGGATACGATCAAAGTAAATACCAGTCAAAATGTGGCAATCGATTACCCTGTTGCCGGGTTGGGCGAGCGAATTGCGGCGAGATTGATTGACCTTTTATTATTCTTCGTACTCTATATTTTGTTCATCCTAGTCGGATTGATATCCTCCGTGTTGAAGGGCGAACTGATCATCTCGGTGTTGCTGATCATTTACTTAGCAGGATATATGTTTTATAACTTTTTATTTGAGCTGTTTTCTAATGGGCAAAGCATCGGCAAGAGATTTTTAAAGATTAAAGTCATAAGCCTGGACGGAAGTCAGCCCACCATGGGTCAGTATTTCATGAGGTGGCTATTTAGACTGGTAGACTTCGTGGTAACGCTCCAAATTGGGGGATTGATTGCGATTGCCTTAACGGAGAATAAGCAGCGTATTGGAGATATAGTGGCCAGGACAACGGTAATCAAGATGGTACCCCGCACCACAATGGCTCATATTGCCTTTCATCCGCCTCAGATTGAAGACAATTACACACCGCTATTTGCTATGGTACAACAGCTGACAGACCGCGATGTTGAGCTAATCCATGAGGTAATCGTTACCTATTATCAAACCAGGAACCGGGATATCGTTATTGCTATGGCCAGTAAAATAGCCAGCTATTTAAACATCAGGAAACCTGAGCAAATGAATGAGCTTGATTTTTTGAATGCAGTCATTAAGGACTACAATCATTTGACTTCTTTTACGGCTTAAATACCTTGAGCACTGCAGGAGCAATATTCAATGCCCAATCCTTATACATTTTACCAGATGGGTGCAGACCGTCTGATGCCACAAGGGATAAATCTGATGCTGCATTTCTGGAAGCCGGGGTAATATCGGTATAACTGATTCCCATGGCAAGTGTTTCCTCTTTACAAATCTTATTAAAGGCATCTATTTCTGCGCCAATCTCCTGCTGGCTTCTACCACTCTTTTTAGCAAATGGCGTTACCCCCCAATCTGGAATGGATACTACAAAGACATGATCCTTGTTGCCTTTTGCATAATCCACCGCAGTTTTTAAAAGCTCTTTATACTCTTTACGGTAGACGTCTTTAGAATCTTTGCGGTATTGGTTGTTCACGCCGATGAGGAGGGTAACAAAATCGAATTTTTCAAGCACTCCTGAGTTAAGAATTCCCTCCTGGAGTTCAGCAGTAGTCCAGCCCGTTCTTGCGACTATTTTAGGAGGGTTTATAATCAGTCCACTCGCATTAAGTTGAGCAGCTAATTGCAACGGAAAACTCTCATAAGGATAGACAGCCTCTCCTATCGTGTAAGAATCACCTAACGCGAGATAGTTTAGCTGCTTTCCCTTATTCGGGTCTACAGGTTTTGGTTTTAAAGTATCCACTGGTTTTTTTGAAGTGTCAATTGGTTTTACAGGCGTATCAATAGGTTTAGCGGGGGTGGTAATCTCTACTTTTTCCATTGTAAGGGCTCCCCCTTTTTTACAAGACAACAAAAGCAGAAAGCCGAATATAACATATAATATCCTCATACCATGATATACGAGAATTGGTATCGCTGGGATTTAGCTAAGCTGCATCAAAAACAACTGCGCAATGTGATTACTGAGTCGGCCTTTAACTTCTTCCATATCGACCTCCCGCCCCAACTCACGTTGCATGGAGGTAACGTCTTTATCGTCGATGCCACAGGGTACAATATTCTTAAAATAATCAAGGTTGGTATTCACATTAAATGCGAAACCATGCATGGTGACCCAGCGACTGCACCTGACGCCAAGGGCACAGATTTTCCTGGCCTTTTCATTATCCGCATCTAACCATACACCGGTAAAACCAGGATATCTCCCCGCCTCAATTCCGTAATTGCTTAACGTAAGGATAACTGCCTCTTCTAATGTTCTCAGGTAAAGGTGTATGTCAGTAAAGAAATTGTCTAGATCAAGAATGGGATAGCCTACGATTTGGCCGGGCCCGTGGTAGGTAATGTCTCCGCCCCTGTTGATTTTATAATAGGTAGCTTGTTTGTCTTTTAATTCGCCTTCGTCGAGCAACAAATTTTCCGGCTTACCGCTCTTCCCCAAGGTGTATACATGCGGATGTTCACAAAATATCAGGTAATTGGGTGTATCCAGGTCCGTGCCATTGCTGCGGTTTTGAGTTTTTAAGGCAACGGTTTCATTAAATATGGATTCCTGTCTAGACCAGGCCTCCTGATAATCTACCAGCCCCCAATCAATATATTCTACTTTTTTGTTCATGATATTTAGGCTACAACGTAACCGAGCATATAACCGTCAGAGGTTTTGAAGTACCTGACAGTGAGTTCCTGGGTTCCCTCCGGCAGTTGAACTGTAGCTTTCAGCTCCCCATCATCTTTAAGCTTAAACTGTTTGATGTGTATGTGTTGTTTAAATTCCAGGCCTTTTCTGCCATTCCATTTAAAAATGGCTTCTTTGGCGCACCAGCAAACATATAAACCATTCACATTATCACCGATCTGCTTTTGTGCCAGTTCCAAATCGGAAAGAAACTTATGCCTGATCGTTTTAATCTTGTGCTTGATCAATTCAATATCCACGCCTACTTTCCTTGTTTTGCCGATAATAACTGCGGCATAGTCGTAAGAGTGACTTAAAGAGATGTGGTAGCCGAGATTTGGGAGGTATGGTTTGCCATGTTCATCCATTTGGCAGTCGATGTATTCAGAGGTATTGAGCATCTTCCGAAGGAGCAATCTGGTACTTAACCAGTGTAATAAACGTTTGCCATTGTTTAAGGAAGCAATCACATCGAGCTCATGCTGTTTCAGTTGCAAGCCCGACATCAGTTGATCTTCTGTTTCTTCGATCTTCCAAACCGCCAGAACGGTGTCGTCGTCAATATTTTTATTAAAAACTATGGGCATCTCTATTTTAGAATACTATGCAAAAGTATCTTAAATTAATCATAATTTAGTCCAAATACTTTACAAAATGATCCTGTCAGATAAACGAATTCTCGAAGAAATTGAGAAGGGAATGATTATAATTGAGCCGTTTAGAGAAGATTGCCTCGGTACAAACTCTTACGATGTACATCTTGGAAAATACCTTGCTACCTATAAAGACCGTGTGCTGGATGCGAAAGCGCACAATCAGATTGAACACTTTGAAATTCCGAAGGATGGCTTTGTATTACATCCCGGCACTTTATATCTCGGCGTAACGTTAGAATATACAGAAACCCATGCGCACATTCCTTTTCTGGAAGGAAAGTCGAGCACGGGAAGGTTAGGTATTGACATACATGCTACCGCAGGAAAGGGCGATGTAGGCTTTTGTAATACCTGGACTTTAGAGATATCCTGTACACAGCCAGTTAAGATTTATGCCGGCATGCCTATTGGTCAACTCATTTATTTCATGGTGGAAGGCGACATACAAACCATGTACAATAACAAAGCAAATGCGAAATACAATAATAAAACGACTAAACCTGTAGAAAGCATGATGTGGAAGAATAAGTTTTAGAAAAGCCCCCTTATGAAGTATAAATTATCCCTCGCTGCAACGTTAACAATTGGATTGGTTGCCTTATTCGCCTTTCGCTACGAAGATGATCCTTTTAGCCTCCTCTTAAAGAAGCTGGAAGCATACAACAAAAACTATCAGCAGGAGAAGGTTTATCTTCATCTGGATAAGCCTTATTACGCAGTGGGCGATGATATTTGGTTTAAAGCCTATGTAGTAAATACGCAGACTTCCCGGCCTTCGGAGATTAGCGGCGCATTGTATGTCGAACTACTCAATGAAAAGGATTCTGTAAAACAGCAGTTGAAGCTTCCACTGGTATCCGGAATTGGTGTCGGGGATTTTAAATTACCTGAATCATTTGTAGAAGGTAATTATAGAATCAGGGCATATACGCAATGGATGAGAAATGCGGGCACAGAATTCTTCTTTGACAAGACGATAAAGATCGGAAACTCCTGGTCTAACAACGTTTTCACTAATGCCAGCTATACTTTCGAGAAGAAAAATGCCAGCCAACAGGTGAATGCAGTCGTGAAGTTTACGGACAAAACCGGTAAGCCCTATTCAGCTACCAATCTGACTTATGAGGTTCAATTAAGTTTCAGAAGTATTTTAAAAGGCAAAGCTACCACCAACGAACAGGGTGAAATCAACTTAACTTTTGTGAATGCGCAACCTGCGATTTACAAATCAGGAAAAATTACAGCGACACTCACGCTTCCAGATGGCAAGAAGGTCATTAAGGATGTGCTGATCAAATCGACTTCTAATGATGTTGATGTGCAATTTTTCCCGGAAGGAGGAAACCTGGTAGAAGAACTCCCAAGTAAAGTCGGCTTTAAAGCCGTTAATGCAGCGGGCTTAGGTGAAGACATTAGTGGTATCATAGTCGACAATGATGGACAAGAGGTAAATAAGTTCGAAAGCACCCACCTTGGGATGGGTCATTTTGTCGTAAATCCCCAGCCCGGAAAGCTTTACAGTGCAAAAATCAAGTTTAAGGATGGCACTGAAAAAACGGTGGAATTGCCTAGGGCACGACCACAGGGTTATGTACTTTCTGCAGTAAACAATGCAGAGAACATTCAGGTAAAAATAATGATGTCACAGCAGCTGCTCAACAAAGGGGCGTTGAAACTGGTAACACAGCAAAATGGCAACGTATATTTCGTTACCCGATCCAGCTCTTCAAAACCCGTAGTGACCGCCCTGATTAAAAAACAGGATTTGCCTACAGGAATTGTTCAATTAACTTTATTTGATGGCGCAGATGTTCCTGTTTGTGAAAGGCTTGTTTTTGTTAATAATGAAGCTGACAAAATCACTACGACAATCAAAACAGACAAAGAGAGCTACAGTCCGAGGGAAAAGGTCACTGTAGATTTGGGGGCTCAATTTCAGGCCAAGCCTGTCCAGGGAAGCTTTTCTGCTGCGGTTACGAACACCAAATCAGTAACCCCTGATGAGCTCAATGAAAGCAATATTTTTACTACGATGCTGTTGAAATCTGATCTTATCGGGTACATTGAAAAACCGAACTATTATTTCCTTAATGAAAATGCAGAAACGCGCACGCATTTGGATAATCTCCTCATGACACAAGGTTGGAGAAGAGTCATATGGAATAACGTCATCAACAACTTGCCTCCAAACATCAGGTACCCGGCTGAAAAGAATTTAGTGGTTAGCGGAGCGATTACAACGCTTGGCGGCAAAATGATTCCGAAGACCAAAGTTTCTTTATTCTCTACCAGCGGTGGATTTTTAGCAATAGATACCTTGACAGACGATAATGGTAAATTTAAGTTCGATCGATTGAGCTTCAAGGACAGTACAAAGTTTGTTGTTCAAGCAAGAACCTTGAAGGGCAAGCGCAATGTCGATTTTCTAATGGACGTGGTGAAAGGTGAGATTGTTACGAAAAATCTAAATACGGGTGATGTTGTTGTGAATGTAAATGACGCGCTTTCCGGTTACCTGCAGCAGAGTAAAAACTATTTTGATGAGCTAACCAGAAGAGGTCAGTTGGAGCGGAGCATTACGCTGAAAGAAGTAAAGATTGAGGATAAAAAATCGAAGGTAAAATACTCCTCCAACCTGAATGGCGGCGGTGGAGCGGACGCGGTTATCCAGGCGGATCAGTTACAAAACTGTGCGATGTTATCTCAATGTCTTCAAGGCAGGATCGCAGGATTGATGATCACCAATGGTGTAGCTTCGTTATTGAGAAACAATGGTGCACCGATGCAATTGATCGTTGACGGAATGTACATGGAACCGGAATTTTTGGACAATATCGTTCCAAGTGATGTCGAAACGATTGAAGTATTGAAAAGCATTGGGTACACGTCCATTTACGGATCGAGAGGCGGTGGAGGAGTTCTGATCATTACGACCAAACGTGGTGGTACCGGCACCTTTAACGCATCCAGGTCTGTCGAGGGCATCACCACCTTTATGCCTAAAGGCTATGACATCAGCAGAGAATTTTACTCGCCTAAGTATGCTCCTGAATCAACTGATAGTGCACCTGATTATAGGTCAACGATTTACTGGAATCCGTTCATCGTAACCAATGAGACAGGAAAAGGTCAATTCAGCTATTACTGTTCTGATGAACCTGGAACGCACCGTATCGTAGTGGAAGGAATTGACATGTACGGCAACTTTGCGAGGGCAGTTTATACTTATACAGTTAAATAATTTTTAGCTTTTTATGAATACGATCAGAGTTACAATAAAAGATCATTTGGCCATCATCACCTTAGACCGCGGTAAATCAAACGCGATGAACGGAGAGATGATTACGGAGCTGGACGACATACTTACCAATATTTCCGGCGACTCCACAATCGCAGGTGCCATTATCACGGGAAAGGAGCACTTCTTTTCGGCAGGCTTAGATTTGATAGAACTTTACAATTATTCGGAGGAAGAAGCTGAGGCATTTTGGCACAAGTTCCTGAATTTTACGGCCACAATTACTTCATTCAAAAAACCTTTAGTCGCAGCTATAACCGGTCATAGCCCGGCCGGCGGCTGTGTCATAGCCCTGGCCTGTGATTACAGAATTATGGCGGAAGGCAAATATATTATTGGCTTAAATGAGGTTCCGGTTGGCATCATTGTCCCTGAAAGTATCTTCACGCTGTACTCGTTTTGGATAGGTCAGGCCAATGCGGCGAGAAGCCTTTTAGAGGGGAAACTATTCAGTCCTGAAGAAGCTTTAAGCATTGGTTTAATAGATGAGATCGTGAATCCAGCAAGTATCCTTACTGCGGCGGAGCGAAAAATCAGAAAGTATATGGCTATGGAACGGAACACCTGGGAACAAAGCAAGTTAAATATAAGAAAGTGCTTGATAGATGCGACCAGTGCTGACCAGGGAGACGCTTTAGCTAAGATGCTACAGCAATGGTGGTCTCCAGCCACCAGAAGTATTTTGAAAACTATTATTGACAACCTTCAACGGAAATAACCATGTATAACGAACCAATGTTACGCGATGACGCATTAAAAGGTAAAACTATCGTCATTACAGGAGGCGGTACGGGACTTGGGAAAGCGATGGGCACCTACTTTCTGAAGTTGGGTGCTAATCTAGTGATTACCAGTAGAAAACTGGAGGTACTGCAGGCAACTGCCGCCGAGATGGAAAAGGAAACAGGTGGCCGAGTTTTGGCGCTGGCCTGTGACGTACGGGAATACGCTCAGGTAGAAGAAGTACTTGCAGAAACGTTAAAAACGTTTGGAAAAGTCGATGCATTACTGAACAATGCAGCAGGTAATTTTATATCTCCCACGGAACGGTTGTCGGCCAATGCATTTTCTTCAGTGATTGACATCGTGTTAAAAGGCTCTGTAAATTGCACCCTGGCTTTTGGGAAACATTGGATTAAAGAAAAACAACCTGCGAGTGTTTTGAATATAGTGACCACTTATGCTTTCACCGGTTCGGCCTACGTGGTTCCATCGGCATGCGCTAAGGGCGGAGTGCTGGCCATGACGCGGTCATTGGCAGTGGAATGGGGCAAATATGGAATAAGAACAAATGCAATTGCTCCGGGGCCGTTCCCTACTAAAGGTGCTTGGGAAAGACTGTTACCGGGCGACCTGGCCGAGAAATTTAACTTCAAAAACCGCGTACCTTTGAAGCGGGTTGGTGAACACCAGGAGTTGGCTAATCTTGCTGCATTCTTAGTGAGTGATTTCTCTGGCTATATCAATGGAGAGGTAATCACCATTGATGGCGGTGAATGGCTACAGGGTGCAGGTCAATTTAATGGTATGGAAGCGATTAGCGAGGATATGTGGGATGCGTTCGAACAAATGACCAGATCCGCTAAAGGCAGCTAAACGATCAGTATTGGATTACCATTCCAGCAAGGCGCTCGCCCAAGTAAATCCAGAGCCAAAGGCAGCAAGGCAAATCAGATCACCATCCTTTATCTTTCCCGCTTCCCATGCTTCGCATAGTGCAATTGGTACCGACGCTGCCGTGGTATTGCCGTACTTTTGGATATTGTTAAATACTTTATCATCGGACAAACCAAGTAACTGCTGTACATACTGACTGATCCTCAGGTTGGCCTGATGTGGCACTAGCAAATCAATATCCTTCTCCGTTTTATTGTTGGCAGCCAATGCTTCTTTGATTACTTCCGGAAACTTTACCACTGCCTTTTTGAATACTGCAGGTCCATCCATAAAGGGCAATGCTGATCCACCTTCTAATTGTTCTCGTGTTAAAAACAATCCTCCAAGCTCCTGATCGGGATATTCAGGTTTATCTTTTAGCCATTTGTTGGCATTTGATCCGGGATAAAACATGGCCAGCAATTCTGCGTCCGCACCATCACTGTGCAAATGCGTGCTTAGGATACCCTGACCTTCTTTTTGAGTCGGTTGCAATACTACCGCCCCGGCACCATCGCCAAATATCACAGAAACATTGCGACTTCGGGTTTCGAAGTCCATCGCGAATGAATGCTTTTCACTTCCTACGACGAGGATGTTTTTATACATACCGGTTTTAATGAACTGATCGGCGACAGATAAAGCATAAATAAATCCGGAACATTGGTTTCTAATGTCCAATGCGCCTATTTCTTTCATCTTCATTTCCCGCTGAAGCAAAACCCCGCAGCCTGGGAAATAATAATCAGGACTTAAAGTAGCAAAGATGATGAAATCTACATCGTGTGGGGTAATTCCAGCACGTTCAATAGCAATGGTTGCAGCTTCAATGCCCATGGTAGTGGTCGTTTCTTCCAGACGGTCAGCAAAGCGACGCTCCTTAATACCAGTCCGCTCCTGAATCCATTCATCACTTGTTTCCATAAACCGGGATAGATTGGTATTTGTGTAAACATTTTTAGGAACATAATAGCCAATACCTGCAATTTTTGAACGCTGCATCATATTCGAAGTTTATTAATTTTAGGCAAAAATAACTTTAACTACAACATTATTTTGAAATTACCTTATTTTTGCGGCATGTCAACAGAAACAAAAGAAGAAACATTCACATTAGAAGAAATCCTGACCTCATTGAAGACGGTTCACCGGTTAATACTTTGGAATGATGACGTGAATACTTTTGACCATGTGATCCATTGCATGATGAAATACCTTGACTACACAGAACATCAATCAGAAAAAATTGCCTGGGAAGTACATAACAAAGGGAAATGCGCAGTGTTGGAAGGCTCCTTTACAGAGATGGAAATCTATCGTAAAATCCTTCAACAGGAAGGTTTGACTGTATCTGTAGATTAGTACCACAAATATTTTACTTTAAATAAAGGATTTTACCTGTAATAAAATAGTTACGCCTCATTTTATTAAACCAACTGGCCGTTTCTTTGTCCCTCCATTATAAATAAAGACAAAGAAAGATCTGAGATGAAGAATTACCTACGCAATGCCGTGCTCTTAACGCTTGCTATTTTTACCAATGCAATTACAGGAAATGCGCAAACAACTACCGGTGAAGGAAAAATCACCGCCAAGGTTGTCGACGCCTCCACCAATCAAACCGTTCCATTTGCTTCCGCAATTGTAATCAATAGAAAAACCAAAGCCGTAGTAAAAGGTGCACAGACTGATGTTGATGGCAACCTAGTAATGACGGGATTACCTAAAGGAGTTTTTAGTTTCAAAGTCAGTTACGTGGGATACCAGACGATGGTTAGAGATTCCATTTCCATTACTGATGCAAAAAAAGAAATCAATTTCGGCACCATAAATATGAAGCCTGCTAAAGGAACGGCACTCAATGAGGTGACGATCACTGCACCCAAATCCACCATACAAATGGGCATTGACAAGAAGGTGTTCTCTGTTGATCAAAGTTTGGTGAGCGAGGGTGGATCCGCATCTGATCTCCTTCAAAATGTTCCATCTGTACAAACGGATATTGAAGGCAATGTAAGTTTGAGAGGCTCAAGCGGCGTTCGCGTATTGATTGATGGGAAGCCATCTTTGATTGCCGGCGGTAACGTAGCTCAAATTCTTCAATCTATTCCTGCAAGTTCTATCGAAAGCGTGGAGCTCATTACCAACCCATCAGCAAAATATGACGCAGAAGGTCAGTCTGGAATTATCAATATCGTGTTGAAGAAGAATAAAAAGCTAGGTCTCAACGGCTCCGTTGCATTAACTGCAGGTAATCAGGATAACTACAATGCAAGTACGAATTTAAGTTTCCAAAACAGCAAGATCAACTTGTATGGAAACTATAGCTATAGATATGGAAATCGATTGGGTGGTGGGTATAACAACATTAAATACCTCGATTCGTTCAATCAGGCGACCGGATATGCCGATCAAATCACGGATTCGAAATCATTAGATAAGGGGCATAACCTAAAGGCGGGAATTGACTACTACCTGACAGACAAAAGTGTACTGAGTTTCTCCGGTGGTTTCAATGTGAGGGATAATGACAGAAGTGAATTGCTCACGATCAACCGGTTATATGCCGATAGAAGTCCGCAGCAATTGAGCAACAGGAACAATACGAATGTTGGAACAGGAGGCAGTTACGATCTAAACCTGGATTATAGCTTGAAGTTTAACAAGCCGAAAGAAGAATTGACTTTCAACTTTAGTTTTTCTGAGGGTGACAATGACAACAACCAAATTTACAATACCGATGTGTACAATGTAAATGGAATTCCGGTGAGTTCATTTCTTAATATCCAGAACAGCGACAACTACGGCTACAATAAGAATTACAACGTACAAACGGATTACACCTTACCAGTTGGAAAGCTGGGCAAAATCGAAGCTGGATACAGAAGTCAGATCAGGTTTGCAGAGAACAGTCAGATTGCCACAAACTCGGATGTTTTAACGGGCGAGTTCATCACAAATCTGGGATTAAGTAACCTGTTTAATAGTAAAGATCAGGTTCATGCGCTTTATTTCAACTACCAAAATCAAGTTAAGAATTTTGGGTATCAAATTGGCCTGAGGGCTGAAGATGCGACTTTGGACACCCGTCTCGGAACGTACCAATCCAGTGGACAGATCGGCTACACGCCCGGCAAAGTTGCCTACACGAGGCTGTATCCAAGTATTTTCCTGACCGAGAAATTTAAGGGAGACCAACAGGTTCAGCTGAGTTACAGCAGGAGGGTAAACAGGCCAAGAGGTTGGGACACCAATCCTTTTCTTGATGTATCCGATCCGTTAAATTACCGTCAGGGAAATCCAAACCTGCAACCTGAGGACGTTCATGCTTTTGAATTGAGTTATAGCAAATTTTGGAAAGCGGTGACGTTTACATCCAGTGCTTATCTACGTCAAACCAATGACGTAATCCAAAGGGTAAGAACTGATCCTGATGCAGATGGTATTACAATCACTACTCCTCAAAACTTAACAAGAAGTATCAATAGTGGATTGGAGTTGATTGGCCGCGTGGATGTTGTTAAAGCCTGGAATTTCACAGGAAACGTTAACTTATATCAAAGTAAAATTGAAGGCGTACCTGAATTCGGCGTAGTAGAGAATTCAGGTTTTAGCTGGAATGCGAATCTAACGAACAACTTTGTCCTTCCTAAAAGCATCAGCCTCCAAATTAGAGCAGAGTATCGTGCTGCAGAAGTGATGGCGCAAGGAACCAGAAATGCCAATTTCGGGATGGATGCGGGAGCGAAATATGATTTCAAAGACAAAAAGTCTTCCTTAAGCTTAAATGTTAGAGACGTTTTCAACAGCAGAAGATGGACGATGACAACCAATACGGGTACGACTGAGATTGATTTCAGTCGTAGAATGCAAGGAACAATGGCTAACTTAACCTACTCTTACCGCTTTGGTAAGACCTTGTTTAACAACACGAAAAAGAAACCAACTCAGCAAGAAAACCGCTCAGATGAAGAGTCATTCTAGCAGAAACCAAATCCTATGAAGGCACTGTTCATCAGCTTTTCCCTACTGCTCCTTACTGTGCGCCTTTGCGCAGCTGATAAAGGAGTTATTTCAGGAAAAGTTGTTGAACAGGTTGGCGCCTTACCCATCCCCTCTGCGGTAGTGGCGGTTTACACTGTAGGATCTGAGCAGCCTATTTTGACGGTCCCGACTGACGAAAATGGTGCATTCAAAATAGCTTCATTAAAATATGGCGTTTACCGGATTAAGGTTAGCTATATCGGGTTCGTACCATTGGTTGTAGAGGAACTAATCCTAACAGAAAAAGATCCCGAGAAAAGATTAGGTACACTAAAGTTGGTAGCTGATCAAACCAGTCTGCAAGAAGTAACAATCGCCGCAGAGAAACCTTTGATTCAGTATGCGGCGGACATGATGACTTACAACGTAGGTCAGTCCATTCTCGCGGAAGGCAGCACTGCAAGTGACGTTTTAAGAAATGTACCCATGGTTGAGGTCGATCTCGATGGGAATGCGAGCATCTCCGGAAAGCGAAACACACGAATTTTTATTGATGGAAAACCATCAGACTACATGACTTCCAACATTGCGGATCTGTTGAGTGTGTTGCCCTCGGATGCCATTGAAAAGATTGAAGTCATGACCAATCCACCTGCCCGGTATTCCGGAGACGGGGAGGGCATCATTAATATCGTGCTCAAGAAGAATTTCAAGATTGGACTGGGTGGAAATGCAGGTGGCTCTGTAGGCTTAACCGGCAAAACCAATGTAAACGCGAATGCTTCCTATAAGGCGAAAAACTATTCCATAAACGGCGGAGGAGCATACCAGTACAACCTGCGTAAAACGACGAGTACCAATTATCGGGAGAACTTTTTGACAGATACCACCTTCTATCAGAATAACCTGAATGATTTCAGAGATTCCGGTGATGGAGGAAATTACCGGGCGAACTTTGACTGGAACATCAGTAAAAAACAAAACCTGCATGTATCCACCAACTACAACAACAACAGCAGCAATAGTGTAGGCGGAGGTTATAACTATTCGCTGGACGAAGATCAGGTAGAACAATCGCTTAGAACAACGGTAAATACCGGGAAGATTAAGCGTGCAACTTTCGTTGTAGATGCGGATTATGAATTAAACATTGATACTACAGGTGGCCGACTCACTTTGGGGGTCACTTATAACGACAACAATGATTTGACTAACCGCATAATAGACCGGACTTTTACGCCTGCCAACCGTGCGCAACAACTTCAAAATAATGTCGATAACATCGGCAACAATGGCTTTACTTTTAGAGCTGATTTTGACAAGCCTGTCTTTAAAAAAAGAGATAACATTGAGTTAGGCGTACAGTATACCTACCGAAACAACGATAAGGACCAACGCAATCAATACTTTGATTTCGCCAGCCAGCAATTTGTGATCAATCAAAAACAGAGCACACAATTTCTTTACAAGGAAGATATTGTTGCCGGATACGCTTCCTATAACCTTCGAACGAAGAACTGGGGTTTAAAGGCTGGTCTACGGGCAGAGTTAACAACGGTTCACTTCGACATTTCCTCCGGAGAAAATTATAACATAGATCCGTATTTGAGTATGTTCCCAAGCGCCAGCATCAGCAGAAATTTCAAGAAATTTAATTTGACGTCTTCTTATAGTGTTCGGGTAAATCGCCCCAGGGAAAACAGCTTGAATCCTCAGATCAACAATATAGACCCCCTAAATATCAATTACGGCAATCCAAACCTGGATCCGGAACTTACCCATCAAATGGACATCGGATTAAATGCATGGGGAACACGCTGGAACTTTAACCCCAGACTTACGTACTCCAGTCGGACAGCTGTAATTGAACAATTAAGATCTGTAGACCAAACCGGTGTTTCTGAACGCACCTATGACAACGTTTCGTCAAACCAGCAGTATGGGATTATCTTATCCGGTAATTACCGTCCCCATAAAACCATATCTACCAATGCGAACTTCATGTTCAGTCAGACCGCTTACAAATCTGACCTCAATAGTGCATTGAACAGGACAGGAAAAAATTTAACGGGTAATATTGGACTGTCTATGCAGTTGCCTTTCAAAACGGCGTTTGAGGGTAATCTGAATTATTACAACAACATCTCTGCCCAGGGAAGAAATAAGGGGTCGATTACTACCTGGATGGGTGCAAGAAAGGTATTTATGAAAAACAAGCTGAATGCCAGGGTAAGTGTAAGCGATCCTTTCGGACGCGCTAACAACTCCTCCTTTAGCGAGGGCGTTAATTTTCGGGTACAAAATTTCAACACCAACAACTCAAGCAATGTCACCCTGAGCTTAAACTATCGCTTTGCCAGAGTTAGCAAAACAAAGGTGCCGCCGCCAGCATCTGGAGCTACTCCATAAATCCCTAATGTTGTATATTGCGTGCATGGAAGAAGTTAATCCCTGGACCACACTGGAACGCAAAGAAATTTACGACAACAACTGGATAAATGTAAACGAGCACCAGGTCATTAATCCATCTGGAGGGCCAGGTATCTATGGGGTTGTGCATTTTAAAAATCTGGCCATAGGCATACTTCCTCTTGATGAGCACAACAATACCTGGTTGGTTGGTCAATATCGCTATCCTTTACAAGCCTATAGCTGGGAAATCCCGGAAGGAGGCGGGCCACTGGGACTCGATCCACTGGATGGTGCAAAACGAGAATTATTGGAAGAAACAGGACTTACGGCGACAGATTGGACTGAAATTCAGCGCATGCATTTGTCAAACTCTGTAAGCGATGAACTGGCCATTATCTATGTAGCCAGAGGATTGACCATGGGTATCGCTGCACCGGAAGAAACTGAAGATCTGCAGCTGCGTAAGCTTCCATTTGAAGAAGCCTATCAAATGGTTCTGGATGGAAGCATCACAGATAGCATGAGCGTTGCGGCCATATTAAAAACTAAAATACTATTTTTATAGCCCAACTATTTACCTATGAACAAATTGCTAGGCTATGTTTTTACACCCCTGTTTTACATCGCTTTTTTTCTCTCGTTAATCATATTCCAACCCATTCAATGGGTATGCTACAGGTTCTTTGGTTATAAGGCACATAAGGTATCTGTAGACATCTTAAACTTTTTCCTTACCTACTCGGATCTGTTCCTGCTCTCCTCAGTTACCTTCAGGAATGATCACAAGCTACCTACAGACCGTCCGATTATCTTCGTCGCCAACCATCAAAGCATGTATGATATCCCGGCGCTGATCTGGTTTTTAAGGAAGCATCATGTGAAGTTTATTTCCAAAATTGAGCTTACCAAAGGAATTCCTTCAATTTCGTTTAACTTGAAATATGGTGGCGGAGCAAATATTGACAGGAAAGACAGCAAACAAGCAATTTCTGAAATCATCAAACTGGGCAGGCGGATGAAAGAAAATATCTGGTCGACCATGATCTTCCCGGAAGGCACGAGGTCAAAAGATGGACATTTAAAACCCTTTCAGGTAGGCGGAATTGCTACGTTGCTCAAAATTGTTCCTGAGGCGCTTATTGTTCCTGTTGCCATAGAAAACTCCTGGAAGGTTGTACAGTATGGCAGCTACCCGCTTAGCGTAGGTGAAAAACTGCGCTGGACGGTATTGACCCCCATTGAGCCTGCAGGCAAAAATCCGGAAGATGTAGTTATGGCTGCAGAATTAGCGATCAGGAAAATCGTTCACTAAATGTTCTTATTGTCAATGTGTTTGAAGAACTCGTCTCTATAGGTATCTCCTATCGGAATTACCTTACCATTGATAGAGATCCTGCTACGTTCTATACTTTCTATCTTATCTAAGGATATGATGTATGATTTATGAACCCTTACAAACTGAGATTTAGGTAGTGTTTCTTCCATCTTCTTCATGTTTTGCAAAGTAATTACCCGCTCTGCTTTGGTGAAAATAGAAATGTAATCCTTTAGTCCTTCAATGTATAGAATATCATCAAGCTGGATCTTTTGTATTTTATGCTCTGTTTTTACGAAGATAAAATCCTGAACGTTATGATTCGTTGCAGAGAAGGGTGCCGCTACCGGAACTGGCTGCGCTACTGGAACCGGCTCTGGTGGTTTGCTCTGATTGTGTACCTTTTCCACAGCTTTGTAGAAACGGTCGAACGCTATGGGTTTTAACAGATAATCTGAAACGTTAAGGTCATAGCTTTCCAGGGCATACTGTGAATAAGCGGTGGTTAAAATATAACTGGCTTTATTGTTTGCGATCTTTAAAAACTGAATCCCGGTGAGTTCGGGCATTTGGATATCTAGAAAAACAAGGTCAATGCCCCCGGCCTGCACCAGCTGAAGTGCTTCAATTGCATTTTCTGTTCTCTTAACCAGTTCCAGAAAAGGAACTTTAGAAACATAGTCTTCAATTATATCGAGCGCAAGCGGCTCATCATCAACGGCAATACATTTTAGCTTCATCATATATCTAGCATTAACTCACTGGTGTAATGGGTTTCCGAATTTACAATATTTAATTTATACCTATCAGGATATAGCAGTTGCAACCTGCGCTCCACGTTATGCAGGCCTACTCCACCCATTTGATCTTTGTTGTAACTGTTCTTTTTATTGCTCACACTAAAATGCAGAATCTTTTGATTTGCGATAATGTTGATTCGAATTGGATTCTGTGGATCATTGGCGATCCCATGCTTAAAAGCATTCTCCACAAAAGATATGAGAATTAAGGGCACGATCTGCTGGTTATCAATTTCTCCATTCTGGGTAAATTCTACTGCAGCGCCATCTTTGAACCGCAGCTTTTGCAGTTCAATAAAACTCTGCAAATACTCAATCTCCTTGCTCAAGGCCACCCAGCTGTCGTTACTTTCATAAATCATATAACGCATAATTTCTGAAAGCTTCAGAATTGCATCCGCCGTTTTATCCGATTTCTGATAAGCGAGGGAATAGATATTATTGAGCGAATTAAAAAGGAAGTGAGGATTTAATTGCGATTTCAGAAACTGTAACTCCATCTCCTTCTTTTCACGCATTAGATTTTTTTGGGCGGTTTCATTCCCGAACCAATCGGCCGCAAATTTGATCAGGGAGCTAGCTACAACAAAAAAACCAGAGATGAAGATGTTAACTACGATGTGTTTGGCTATCTCAATATAACTGCCTTTGACGGCGTCGTCTATCGCCTTTAAAAAGTAGTTGGTGTAAAAACTCTCGATGCCGATTTTTATGGTCGACATCAGCAGAATCAACAGCGTGATGCTGACCACATACAGACCATAGCGTTTGGTGTCCTTCACCAACATTGGAATGAGCAACGTATAGTTGATGTAAAAAATAGAAATGTTTACCAATCCGGAGTAGCCGTACTGGGTAAGGAAGGTCATAAAAGAGATATGCTCCTTACCAAAAAGGACTTCAAAGTAAAGTATGAAGCCAACAATAAGCCAGAAAATCAGGTGAACGGTAAAAGGCGCTTTGCTCTTCATCAATGGAAAATAAACATTTTTACTGGGTCCAAAATAGCGAATGAAACGGATTTTGAAACCTTACTTTCGACGAACAGGCATTTTTTTTCTACGAATCGACCAAAATAACGAACCAATCTCTTAACATTCAATTCATGGCGTTTATCTAGGATATTATGCGCTTTGTCTAAAACATTTTAGCAGAATATTTTTAATGATTCTATTTGTTTCATCAAAACAAAACAACATGAAAAAGTTATCTAACGTATCGCCATTTCTGCTTTTATTAGTTCCAATATTTGTCATGATGCTATTCTCGCTTACTCCAGCGACCAATGCCAATCAGAATGATGAGGAAGTTGCCTTGAAAACATCAACTTCAAAAATCTCGCTAATCAAAATCAGCAACCCTTTTTCTAAATAATCGATGAGCGAGCTGGTCATTGAGACAAAAGGATTAACGCACTATTTCGGTGCGCAAAAAGTAGTCGACAATCTTTCCTTACAAGTTAAGAAGGGAAGTATATATGGTTTCCTAGGCCCCAATGGAGCTGGAAAAACAACTTCCATTAAGATCCTTTTGAACCTGTTAAAATCGCCGGCAGACACCGTGTTCCTTTTCGGAAAAGAGATCAATACCCACCGCATTGAATCGTTGAAACGTCTGGGGGCTCTTGTGGAGCAACCTGCAATATATGGCCACTTATCTGGCAAAGAAAACCTGATCAACAGGTGTATCTTATTGAACTTAAAAAAATCAAAGGCTGCAGAGCTGTTAAAGCTTGTTGGGCTAACGGAAGCTGCCAATAAAAAAACGGCAGACTATTCTCTGGGAATGAAACAGCGTTTAGGCATTGCGCTTGCCTTGCTAGCGGATCCGGAACTACTTTTACTGGACGAACCCACCAACGGTTTAGATCCAAACGGAATCATTGAGATCCGCAACTTACTGATTGACCTTGCAACCAACCACGGCAAAACCGTGTTGGTTTCCAGTCACCTGCTGAGTGAGATAGAAAAGATGGCTACTCATGTAGGCATCATCAACAAAGGAAAGCTGTTGTTTCAGGGTACCATTGAGGAGCTTCACAATCTGAGTAAACCCACTTTAGAAATCGAAACTTCAAACCCTGAAGGAGCTACTTTACTGTTGACTGAAAACGGATATGTTTTGACCGCTTCAGGCTCGCAAAAGTTGACGCTGCTTTTCAATTCTTCTGAAGAGAGTGCACAAATAAATGCCCTGCTCGTAACGAATGGGTATCAGGTATCCAGTATAAGTCCTGTACGCAAAAATCTGGAGCACCTATTCCTGGATATCACTAAAAATAATTAACATGCGCTCATTGATCATATCGTTACAATCTGAATTTTATAAATCAAGAAAGACGCTGGCGTTTTGGGCAGCTATTTTATTGCCGCTGGTCATCTGTGGTCTCATTACCGTTGGTTTTTATACCAATGCGGAAAAAGTGATTCGCTTGAATTATCCGCCGAACGCCTTATGGGGAGTTTATAGTGGCACCGCTCTCGGTATCATGGGCATGCTGATCCTCCCCTTCTATGTTATATTTATGGCTTTTTCTGTAAACAACATTGAACATAAAAACGATACCTGGAAAACCCTCTTCGCACAACCCCTAAATAAATTCTCTATCTACGCGGCAAAATATCTTTATGCCGTGTTGCTTATTTTCCTGAGTTTGTTGTTATTCGCAGTGTTAACACTGGCTTTTGGCAATTTATTACACGTGCTCAATAACAAGCTCAGGTTTAATGAATTCTCAGCGCTGGAGATGCTTTCCAAATTGTACTTCAAACTATTCCTTTCTGCACTTGGGATTCTATCTGTACAGTTTATTATTAGTTTGATCTGGGGAGATTTTTTAAAACCCATGGGTATCGGTTTTATAGGCGTGATCATGGGAATCATAGTTGCCTCCAAAGGTTGGGAGTATGCCTATTTTATACCCTACAGTCACCCTACGCTTGCCCTCATGGGGGTTAAGGGAAAAGATGCGCAGGAACTTCTCACAAGGGAGATTTATTCCAGCCTTATATATGCTGCTGTATTTTTCTTGATTGGTTATTTCATTGTTGCCAAAAAAAGCGTCAAATAATCCTACCCCATTTCTATTTCCGGTATTTCGTGTAAAAATGTTGGTGGAATCTAGGTTTGTGTAAGACAGTCGGGTAAATTTACCCTTACAACAAACTGATTATGATGAAAAAACTTACACTAACTACATTGACCCTAGGCTTTTTCCTGTCTGCATTCTCACAGGAGAAAGTGAACATGGATATTGTTCAAAAAATCCGCAAGGAAGGGCTTGAAAACTCCAGGGTAATGGACATTGCCTTTCAAATCACCGATGTTGCCGGTCCCAGACTATCAAATTCTCCAGGCTTAAAGCGCGCACAGGAATGGGCTGTGAAGCAATTCACCGAATGGGGACTAAAAAATGTACACCTGGAATCCTGGGGTAAGTTTGGTAAAGGCTGGCAGATTGACAAATATTATGCGGCTACTACGCTTCCTTATTACCACGCCATTATCGCATCACCGAAAGCCTGGACTCCGGGAACAAATGGTCCTATAAAATCTGAAGTAATCCTCATCAAGGCGGATACCATTACGGACCTTGCAAAGTATAAAGGCAAGCTTGCAGGTAAAATTGTAATGTTCGATCAAACAACGCTGCAGCCACTTCAAAATACTTACAAACCTGATGCGGTAAGGCATACTGACTCCGTGTTAACTAAAATGGAGCAAGCTGCTGCATCCGCCCAGAGACCGGCACGTCCTGCAGGAAACAACAACATGATGGCTCAAATGTTGAAAATGAGGGAAACCAAAGCAGCAATGACGGCCATGTTGTTGGAAGAAAATGTAGGTTTGATCTTGACTTATGCAAGGGGAAATCATGGAACTTTCTTCACCAGTAATGGTGCATCATACGCGCTGGATGCGAAACCGGTATCTCCGGAATTGGAAGTTTCTGCTGAAGACTATTTACACTTGCTCAGGTTACTTCGCGCTGGAAAGCCCGTAGAAATGGAAGCTGATATCAAAACCTCCTTCTTCGATCAGGATCCGGATGGGTACAATGTAATCGCGGAAATTCCCGGTACTGATAAAAAGCTGAAAGATGAAGTAGTTATGATTGGCGGACACTACGATTCCTGGCATTCCGCTACAGGCGCAACAGATAATGCAGCCGGTTCAGCAGTGATGATGGAAGCCATGAGAATTCTTAAAAGCATCAATTACAAACCAAAAAGAACGATCAGAATTGCGTTATGGAGTTCTGAAGAGCAGGGACTCTTTGGTTCGAAAGGTTACGTAGCTAAGCATTATGGCGACCCTAAAACAATGGTACTAACCCCTGATCAGAAGAAAATCAGTGCGTATTATAATCTAGATAACGGTACAGGTGCAGTGAGAGGAATTTACCTACAGGGCAATGAAGCCGCGGGTCCGATCTTTAAAGAATGGTTAACGCCCTTTAACGACATCGGTGCGAAAACGGTAACCATCAGCAATACCGGCGGAACCGATCACCAGGCATTTGACGCAGTGGGTATCCCGGGCTTCCAGTTTATACAGGATCCAATGGACTACAATACGCGCACGCACCACAGCAATCAGGATACTTACGACCGACTGGTGGAAGAAGACCTGAAGAGATCAGCAACGATCATTGCCTCTTTTGTATACCATACTTCGGAGCGCCTTCAACAAATTCCAAGGAAAGAGTTGCCGAAAGCTCCTGAAACACCTAAGATGTAGTGTTTTGCTGCTTACAGATAGACCAGAGCCTCCACAATTGTGGGGGCTCTTATATTTTAAGGGGTATTTTTTAGCAGCTAACTAACTGATTCAAAGAAATAAATAACAAATAGTTTTGAAAACTAAATTATTAGTTTTAAGTTTATACTAAGTTCTTAGTTATAACAGGTATTGCGCAGTATGCTGATGACGGGACAAACAACAATAGAAATGAATGATATGGAAATAAAGGATTTAACAAAGGCAGAAGAACAGATCATGCAAATTGTATGGCAAATAGAAAAAGGATTCGTTAAAGACGTTATGGACTTCCTTCCGGAGCCAAAGCCAGCTTACAATACAGTGTCTACGATTATAAGGATACTAGAGGTAAAAGGCTTCATCGCTCATGAAACTTTTGGAAAGGCCCATAAATATTATCCCATTATCAGCAAAGAAGATTATAAGCGTCATGCGACAGAGAAACTTTTGGGCAACTACTTTGAAAACTCTGTAGAGAGCATGTTCTCCTTTTTTGTCAAGGAAGAGAAGCTGGATTTGACAGACGTGGATGAGATTCTTAAAATGATTAGTAAACTTAAAAACAAAGGAAAATGAGTTGGGCACATTACATCCTCCAGGTCAATATTTACTTAATTGTATTTTATGGCTTTTATAAGTTCCTATTAGACAAGGAAACTTATTTCGTACTCAATAGGCTTTATCTCGTTTCTGCCGGACTTCTTTCTGGGGCGTTACCCTTTCTTAGGTTTGAATGGTTTTTACAGCAACCAATAGCGCAGCCCGTGTATAGCGGTGTCGGTCAAATGAACGATTTTATAACCGTAGCTATTGTTCAGGAAAATGTAAGTAGACTAACATTGGGAAACGTATTGGCATTTTTATACCTGGCGGGCGTGTTGTTCTTTGTGATCAGGTTTATTGTCCAGTTGATTTCAGTTCGGATTCTTTTGAAACGGGGTGATAGAGGCTATGCTTTTTCCTTCTTCCGGAAAAAAGTAATTGATGTGAGTCTTCCGGAGTTCAGGACTATTAATAGCCATGAGGAAATTCACATTCGACAATTACATTCGCTGGATATTATCTTCTTTGAAATACTGGGGATCATTACCTGGTTTAATCCAATCATTTATTTTTATAAGCATAGCATAAAAAACATTCATGAATTCCTTGCAGACGAAGAAGCTGCCAGATTTCAAGGTGATAAAGAACAGTATGCTTTATTGTTGTTGAGCAGTGCATTTGGAGTTACTCCAAGCAACCTAACTAATAGTTTTTTTAACAAGTCACTTATTAAAAAAAGAATCTACATGCTACACAAACAAAGATCTAAAAAAACAGCCATATTGAAATACGGGCTATTTTTACCATTATTCGCCATCGCTTTGGTGATGTCATCTGCAACCATCCGCCAGAACGATGAAATTATGGCTGTGGCAGACAAAATCCCTTTAGCAGAACCACTGAAGATCATCAGCGAAGCGGTTGAGAACGTCGCAGATGAGCCGCCAGTTACTGACTCAACTTTGCCCGTAGCAACTTCTTCGACTGCTGAAACGCGCAATCAAGTACCCAACCTGGGTTCGGGGTATGATTGGTCAACCTTCATGGAATACATGAAAAGGAGCGTCAAGTACCCGGCAGCGGCCAGTTTAAATCAAACACAAGGATGCACCATGGTCAAATTTACGGTCAAGGATGGTGAACCTGAAGGTGTAAGTGTAAATGTACCATCACTTGGTACCGGAACTGATTCAGAAGTCATGACCAGGGTTCTATCTTACGGCAACTTCAAGGCGATACCAGACGGCAAATATGCTATAAAAACGTATTTTTCACTTGATGGAGCGACTAGCAAAGAAAAAAACATGGAGATTAAAACGCCAGCGGGTTACACCAGCCTCCCTGATCTATACATCCGCGGTTACCTCCCAAAAACAACTACAGCGAAGAATGACCCCAACGACGTGAACGTACGCGACTTTGTATCTGTGGAGACCCAGCCCAGCTTTCCAGGGGGAATGCAGAATTTTTACACTTATTTAAAAAAGAACCTGCGTTATCCTGCCGATGCAAAAGCAAATAAAGTGGAAGGCAAAGTATTTATTTCTTTCGTTGTCGAAAAAGATGGAAGTCTAATGGATATCAAAGTTGACAGGTCACTTGGTCAAGGTACCGATGAGGAAGCCGTTAGGGTGCTAAAAGAGAGTCCGAAGTGGACACCTGGAATTCAAGACGGCAATGTGGTCCGTGTGAAATTTAATATACCGATTAGTTTCAATCTGGAATCTCCTGCCTTTATTGGTACCCCAGCAGATAAATCAGGTTCAACAAGCCAGGTGTCTGACTTTGCAGCATCTCCTACGCAAGGCGAAAAGATCTATGACTTCGTCAGTCTGGAGACACAACCTAACTTTCCGGGAGGAATGGCTAAATTCTACGATTTTTTAAAGAACACCGTAAAATATCCCAAAGAAGCTCATGAGAAGAACATTCAAGGAAAAGTGTTTTTATCATTTGTAATAGAAAAGGATGGTAGGCTAACCAATATTAAAGTCGAAAGAAGTGTCGGACCTGAACTAGATGCAGAGGCAGTTCGTGTGATGAAGGCATCGCCGAAATGGATTCCTGGAATTCAGGATAAAAAACCTGTACGGGTAAAATACAATATACCGATCTCATTTACGCTCACAAAGTAATGCTTTCCAACACAAAACCCCAGCTAAATTAGCCGGGGTTTTGTGCATAATACCCTTGTCTCGTTCTATAAATCTATTAAATATCTTCCTCAGATACAAATTTTGCGGAATAAAAATCTCTGTTCATCCTGGCGATATTCTCCAGCGAGATACCTTTAGGGCACTCAGCCTCACAGGCGCCTGTATTTGTACAATTACCGAAACCCTCAGCATCCATTTGAGCAACCATACTTTGTACCCTTCGGTATCTTTCAGGCTGTCCTTGAGGAAGTTGAGCAAGCTGGGAAATCTTTGCAGAAACAAACAACATCGCTGATGCATTTTTACAAGTCGCAACACAGGCACCACATCCGATACAAGCTGCAGCCTCAAACGCAGAGTCGGCCTGTTTCTTAGGAATTGGTAACGCATTTGCATCCTGTGCATTTCCAGTGTTCACAGAAATAAACCCACCGGCAGCAATTACCCTGTCGAATGCAGTTCTATCAACCATCAAATCTTTGATTACCGGAAAAGCCGAAGCTCTCCATGGTTCAACAACAATGGTATCGCCATCTTTAAAGGAGCGCATGTGCAACTGGCAGGTAGTAACCAGGTCTTTGGGTCCGTGTGGACGGCCATTGATAAACATGGAACAACTACCGCAAATACCTTCACGACAATCGTGATCAAATACTACCGGCTCATCGTTCTTGTTGATCAATTGCTCATTCAGAACATCAAACATCTCCAGGAAAGACATGTCAGGTGAAATATCCGATAATTTATAGTCAACCAAAGCACCTTTTGCTTTGTTATTCTTTTGACGCCAAACTTTTAGCGTTAAGTTCATATTTCCTGTACTCATGATATTGAGATTTTAGTACTTGCTATTTATAACTTCTTTGTGCTACTTTGATGTTCTCAAACTTGAGCTCTTCTTTATGAAGCTCGAAATTTACACCCTCTTTAAATTCCCATGCAGCTACATAGGCGTAGTCTACATCATCACGTAAAGCTTCGCCTTCTTCAGTCTGATATTCTTCTCTAAAGTGACCACCACAGCTTTCATTTCTATTCAGCGCATCGATACACATCAATTCACCCAATTCGATAAAATCTGCAACACGACCTGCTTTTTCCAATTCAGGATTCAACTCATCTGCAGAACCTGGAATACGAACGTCACTCCAGAACTCAGCACGTAAGGCTCTGATTTCCGCAATTGCTTCATTAAGGCCTTTTTCGTTACGTGCCATCCCACATTTCTCCCACATGATGTGGCCTAAACGTTTGTGGAAATGATCTACTGATTTAGACCCTTTGATGCTGATTAACTTATCAAGAATTCCTTTAGCGCGTCCCTCTGCTTCAACAAACGCAGGATGATCCAATGGAATCGCTTTTACTGAAATCTCTTTTGAAAGGTATTGTCCAATGGTATAAGGCAATACGAAATAACCGTCAGCCAAGCCTTGCATTAACGCAGAAGCACCTAATCGGTTGGCTCCATGGTCTGAGAAGTTAGCCTCACCAGTACAATACAATCCAGGAACAGTGGTCATTAGGTTATAATCAACCCATAGTCCACCCATGGTGTAATGCACTGCCGGATAAATCCTCATTGGTGTCTCATATGGATTTTCACCCGTGATCTGTGCGTACATATCGAACAGGTTACCATATTTCTCCTTAACTACTTCAGTACCTAAACGCATGCAGGTCTCCTTATCCGGATTGTGCAAGCCCATTTTAGAGGCCTCAATCTTCCCGTAACGTTCCGTGTTTGCCTTGAAGTCAAGGTAAACAGCCAGTTTAGATGCTCCTACACCATAACCTGCATCGCAACGCTCTTTAGCAGCTCTGGACGCCACATCACGTGGAACCAGGTTACCGAAAGCAGGGTAACGGCGTTCTAAATAATAATCTCTCTCGTCCTCTGGAATTTCAGAAGCTTTACGATTGTCGTCTTTTTTCTTAGGAACCCAGATTCTTCCATCGTTACGTAACGATTCAGACATCAGGGTTAATTTACTTTGATGATCTCCAGATACCGGAATACAAGTAGGGTGAATTTGAGTGTAACATGGATTGGCAAAATAAGCACCTTGTTTGTGCGCTTTCCATGCTGCAGTAACGTTACTACCCATCGCATTCGTAGAAAGATAGAAGACGTTTCCGTAACCACCAGTTCCAAGAACTACCGCATGACCGAAATGGCGTTCCAGCTCACCAGTCATCAGGTTACGGGCAATGATACCGCGTGCTTTGCCATCAATGGTCACCACTTCAAGCATTTCGTGACGCGTGAACATCTCTACTTTACCCATACCAATCTGGCGCTCCAAGGCTGAATATGCACCTAGAAGCAATTGCTGACCAGTTTGTCCGGCAGCATAAAAAGTACGTTGGACTTGTGTACCACCAAATGAACGGTTGTCCAGCAAGCCACCATATTCACGCGCCAAAGGAACTCCCTGAGCCACGCATTGATCTATAATATTCGCACTTACTTCTGCCAAACGGTGTACGTTGGCTTCCCTAGCGCGATAATCTCCACCTTTAATGGTATCATAAAACAAGCGATAAGTACTGTCGCCGTCATTTTGATAGTTTTTAGCCGCGTTGATTCCTCCCTGAGCAGCAATTGAGTGCGCCCTTCTCGGAGAATCCTGGAAACAAAAACATTTAACTTTGTATCCCATTTCAGCTAACGTTGCCGCCGCTGAAGCACCAGCTAGTCCTGAACCAACGATGATAACTTCGATGCTTCTTTTATTAGAAGGGTTAACTAATGGAACAGAAGAACGAAACTTAGTCCATTTCTCGGTTAATTCGCCTTCTGGTATATTTGAATTCAAATCTGACATATTCTTACGTTCTAAAAATTAACTGATCCAACCCGCGTAAATTGCGATCGGCATTGCAGCGAAAATAATGGAGATAATAATGGAGTACCAAACTCCCACACCTTTAATGATCGAATTGTATTTTGTATGGTTCCATCCTAAAGTCTGGAAGGCAGAAGCGAAACCATGTAACAAGTGATAACACAATGAAAACATGGATAGCGTATAGACAATAACTACCCAAAGCTCCTGGAAAGTAAGCTTCATCACCGCATAAAGATCTTCATGACCATTGGCATCCACAGTTGGAATACCGGTAAACCTTGAAACCACCCAAAAGTGAGACAAATGAATAATTAAGAAGATCAGTAACAATGTACCTAAAAGTCCCATTGACCTGCTGTACCACTTACTATTGGCACTACCTTGATTCACTGCATATTTAACAGGTCTTGCTTTGTTGTTATCCAAAGTCAGTCGCAACGCCTGAAAAATGTGCGCCAGCAAACCGATAAACAATACAATTTCGCCTGCCCTGATGATCCAGTTGCTGGCCATAAAATGTGCACCAATATTGAAGGTTAAACCACCATCGTTGAAAAAGATCAATGCGTTAATAAAGCAATGTACGATGAGGAACAACACGAGAAACAGGCCGGTAATACCCATTATTAATTTTTTTCCTATTGAGGAGGAAAAAGCGTTTCCGAAACTAGCCATTATGAAATTATATTTTAGTTTTGTTGTGCAAAAGTATTTAATAAAAGAATTAATTCGTTAACGCTCACCATAAAATACGGATAAATAAACTATTTAGAAACGTTCTAAGAATTTTATGGAATCCCCGTGCTATCCTTTCGTCTGACCGCAAAAAAAACGGGAGGTGAATTTATCACCTCCCGTCTAAAAATTAATTAATTAGAATTCGCTCTGATTTATTTTGTACTAAACATCCACGACATTTTTCCACCATCAGGAAGAATCCCTACAACTTTGATCTTATCGGAAGATTTCCCTAAAGCTGTAGTCACGTCTGCTGTAGTATTCAAAGGCACGTCGTTGATGCTGGTAATTACGGTTCCCGGCACCAGGTCATACTGATAAAACAGTCCTGAAGTATTGGTTTTGGTAACCACCACACCACTTCTAACCCCAAGTTTGCTTTTCACTTGTGGAGATAGGGCAGAAAATGTAGCGCCTAACTTTTCAATACTTGCTCCAGACGCTTTAGCTACCGCAGGCTTAGTTCCCATAATCGACGATTCAGGTTTCAGTACAATACTGGTGTTTTTCAGTTGACCATCTCTCAAATAAGTAAGCTGAACTCTGTCACCAGGATTCAGGCGACCAATTTTTTCCTGTAAATCTGGAGAGTCATAAATGATCGCCCCATCCACTTTTTTGATGATGTCGCCTTTTTTCAAACCTGCAGCCGCAGCACCACTGTTTTCGTAGACGTCGTTCACGTACAATCCAGAAATGTCTTTCACTTTATAAGTTTCAGCATTATCTGCATCCAGGGCGACAAAACTTACCCCTATGTATCCGCGTTTAACCTCACCATACTTTCTAAAATCATCAAGAATCTTTTTAGCCAAATTAATCGGGATCGCAAATCCATAACCTACGTTAGTTCCAGTTTGTGAAGCAATAGCGGCATTTATACCCACCAGTTCGCCATTGGCATTTACGAGCGCTCCTCCACTGTTACCAGGATTGATAGCTGCATCGGTTTGAATGTAAGATTCAATGCTTGGGCTGGACGGAGTCTTGCCAGTTCTTTGATACTCTTCATACTGCTCTTCTGTAGGCTGTGTTCTGTTCAGAATACCAATGCTACGTGCTTTAGCACTTACGATTCCTGCTGTAACTGTTGTTTGCAAGTCTAACGGAAAACCAACTGCCAACACCCATTCCCCTACCTGAACGTTATCCGAATTTCCCATTTTCACCACAGGCAGATCCGTAGCATCTACCTTAATCAATGCCAAATCTGTGTTCGCATCTTTCCCAATTACCTTTGCACTTACCTTTCTACGATCTGATAAAATAACTTCAATTTTATCTGCATTATCTACCACATGGTTATTGGTAACAATATATCCATCAGGAGTCAAAATTACCCCGGAGCCTGAAGCTGCCTTTGGCTGACGTTGACCACGTCTGCTGCCACCGCCTCCGCCAAAAAAATCTTCAAACATATCCATCGGCGATGCCTCACCTTTTGCAGAAGAAGTAGCTCCATAGGAAGTTTTGATATGCACCACTGCAGGAGATACTGCTGCTGCTGCTTCTACGAAATCCATTGTTCCGGCAGAAGATATCTTCGGGTTACTTGCAAAAAGCAAATGTTGCTGCTCAGAAATACTAAGTTGACTATTTGATGGCTCTAACAATTTATAGCCACCGATTGCAGCCGCACCTCCTATAAATGCAGCCAGCGCTATTAATCCTAATCTTTTCATTTATATATTTTTTAGTGTTTGTTTACTACTTAAGTCTTTAACGGCTTTAGTCTATCAATTGCTTAATCAACTTATCCTCTTTCGTTTGACCTATTCAAATTTAATACCATATAAACGATATTTCCATCTGTATCAAGTCATGAATTCTGTTAAAAATTGTTAAATGCGAGTTAAACGCAAAGATTAGTCTTGACCATCTGCTAAATGAGCGGCAATACCGATCTTAATCTCACTAAAAGAGTACTCACGACCTAGTTTTTCTCTAAGCTCATTGAGTTTAATAGACTTTAGGGCAGCTATGGTTGTCAGGATCTTTTCCAATTTGGCAGTGCCTATAATCTTCTTGGCAGAGATTTCTCCAAGTGCCACGTAATGTGCCAGGTGCGCTTCGATGGTCCCAGCAGTCATTTTTCTATCCGCAGCGATACGGGTTACTGTTTTTCCTTCATTGAACATACCCAGCGTGACTTCCTTGGTATCTATTTTAGGCGGAGCAGATCCAGGCTTTTTCGCCTTTGCACCTTTAGATTTAGCGCCTTTCTTTTGAGTGAAATCATCAGTTCCATCCATCGCGAAGACTTTCAACATACGGTCAGCTCTGGCTGAAACATTTATAAGCTTATCTACGTCTGTACGTTTCAATTCCCTATTTTCGAGAATAGAATTAAGTAAAGCTGGCGCCTTTTTCATGCGCTTGTAGCACTCATAAAAACGGGATTCCATTTCCAGAAGTTCCGATAGGAATTCAAGTATGTGCTTATCTTGTTTGACCAATTCCATCCGTTCAAATATATGCTCGGAAAATCCTCCAAGGAGCGGGGTGAAATAGGCTTCGGCGGCATTGACCCGATCAAGCAGTCCCTTCAAGCCGGTCGGAGAAGCGTCCTGACTCAACCTGTTAATTTGCACAAGAAACTTTGAAGCATTTGTCCTGACCTCTATCACAGATTTCAAGAGTTTTTCTGCCCATTTATGGTGCTTTTGCTTGGCAGATTTGTTGATATCTTTCGTGTAAGAATGCACATGCTCATACACCATATTGTCAAGCGGTGCCAGATCAAAGCATTGCAGCAAATAGCTACGCAAAAAGACTTCGGTGTCTTTCTTTACCTGTGTCTGAAGTGCATCTACCTCTTGTTTATTTTTAGAAAAGAAAGAAACATTTTGATCCTGCCGAATTCCGGATCCTGAGATCAGGGAGGTTAGGACCAAGCCTTTTAGTGAACGTAGCCTGGACAATGCAACATAGATTTGTCCGGGGGCAAATGCATTCCCTATGTCAATGATCGCTTTATCGAAGGTCAGTCCCTGGCTCTTATGAACGGTTATCGCCCAGGCAAGCTTTAAGGGATACTGTGTAAAAGTACCAGCAAGGTCTTCTTGAATCTCCCCAGAGATTTTGTCGGTCGTATACCTGATGTTTTTCCAGGTGTATTTCTCCAGGATAATTTTTTGAGTACTCCCTTCTGGCTGCACCTCAATCGCATCTGTCCGCAACGAAGTAACCGTTGCAATCTTTCCATTGAAGAAACGCTGTTCGCCAGTTGGGTCATTTTTGATAAACATGACTTGTGCATTCAGTTTCAACTCTAGAATTTCATCTGCAGGAAAAGCATAGTCACTAAAATCATCCTCTATCTTCGCCCTATAGAGGAACGAGGATCCAGCTAGCTCATCCAAGCTGACTCTGTTGAGCAGGTCTGCTTTATTATTATGGGTGGTAAGCGTAATGTATTTCTCTTTTAAAGGAGGCTTGAAATCCGCCTGGTAGTGCTGCTCCAGCAAGGCTACGTCTTCTTTAGTGACCGTATTATTTCTGAGGTTGTTCAGGAGGTTGATGAAAACATCGTCGTCTTGCCTATATATTTTCTCCAATTCAATGTATACCGGAGGGTGCTGCTGAAGCACATGGGCATCAAAGAAATAAGCACTGTTGTAGAACTGACCCAGCAAATTCCATTCGTTGCTTTTGACAACTGGCGGGAGCTGATGCAAATCCCCTATGAACAAGACTTGAACCCCACCAAAACTTTCCTGGTTGTTTCTCCGGATATAACGTAGCACCATATCAATCGCATCCAGCAAATCTGCCCGTAGCATACTTACTTCATCAATAATCAGGAGTTCCATGTCGATGAGCACTTTCCGCTTGGTGGCAGTCATGTTCAAATGCCTGACGATCGACTTTGGTGTATTGTATTGCTGATTGTAATGATCCCCATCGGCGGCTGGGGCTTTGGGGAGATAGGTCCCAAAAGGTAGTTGAAAAAGCGAATGTATAGTTACACCTGCGGCGTTGATCGCCGCAATCCCGGTTGGCGCTGCGATGACGGCTTTCTTGTGCGTCAAACCAACCAAACTTCTTAGAAAAGTGGTTTTACCGGTTCCCGCCTTTCCTGTAAGAAAAATATGTTTTGAGGTGTAATTTACAAACCTGGCCGCCAGCGCTGCAAGACCTGTCGATTCCGGATTCAGCATCCCCAAAGTTAAATTAAAGAATTTAACATTTCGGACATTCGAATACTAAATATTTAGTTATAACTTGTCAGCGAACCAAGCGTCCCTAAATGAAATTAATTGCTCTAACCCTATTATTATCGGTTTCCTGTAGTTTCTTATTTGCTCAAAGCAACCCATATTCAGTCAGAGGTAAAGTAACAGATACCGCTGCATCCTATACAATGGTCAACAGTACCGTTACCATTTTAAATCAAAAAGACTCCACACTTGTCAAATTTTCCAGGGTAAATCAGGAGGGAACTTTTCAACTTAGTAACCTGAGGGCAGGAAAATTTATATTGCTCATTACCTATCCAGGGTATGCGGATTACGTAGAAGAGTTTATGCTGGATAGCCTAAAACCCAATAAAGATTTTCGTGATGTTAACTTACTGCTAAAATCTACGCTCCTCGAGAATGTAATCATCCAGGGTAAAGCGGCCGCAATAAAAATCAAAGGGGATACCACGGAGTTTAATGCGGGCAGTTATAACATTCAGCCCAATTCTAAGGTAGAAGATCTCTTAAAACAGCTGCCAGGCATGCAGGTGGATAAGGATGGGAATATTACTGCCCAAGGCAAAGCAGTAAAAAAGGTGTTGGTTGATGGAGAGGAATTCTTTGGGGATGATCCAACATTGGTCACGAAAAATATCCGTGCGGACATGGTAGATGTAGTTCAGCTCTACGACAAAAAAAGTGACGAAGCTGCATTCACAGGAGTAGATGATGGTGTCGAAAATAAGACCATCAACATCAAGCTTAAAGAAGATAAAAAGAACGGCTATTTTGGAAAGATTGATATTGGCGCGGGTACAGATAAGTTCAATCAAGGTCAGGCAATGATCAACATTTTTAAAGGGAAGCAGCGAATCTCCGGATACGGCATATTTGGAAATACGGGCAGAACTGGCCTGGGTTGGGAGGACAGTGACAAATATGGAGCTAATGGAAACACAGAGTATATTGATGGGGGTATTTACATCACAAGTAGTGATGATGACATCGAAGGCTGGGATGGCAGATTTAGTGGAAGGGGCATCCCTGTCGCAAAAACGGGTGGCCTTCACTTTGAAGACAAGTGGAACGCGGACAAATTCGGGTTAAATACAAATTATAAAATTGGATCTCTCGGCGTTAAAGGAACCAACAGCAACCTAACTCAAAACATCTTGCCACAAGATGCGAATGGTATATCCAGAACGATCAATAGTGCTTCGGGTCAGAAGTTCGACAACTATATCTTCAGACAAAAAATAGATGCGACCTTAACTTTTCAGCTTGATACGACCTCTACATTAAAGGTGACCATTGATGGAACTAAAAAAGAAACAAAGACGAAAGCTGAATTTAATAGTTTCAGTTCCAGAGCTGACAGTTCGATTATTAATACGGGTGATAGAAAAATCAGCAAGGATGGCAATGAAGACCTGTTCAACATGAATGCTTTCTATACCAAAAAGCTTAAGAAAAAGGGGCGGACGCTTTCGGCAACACTCTCTCAATCCTTGACACGCAACAAATCAGAAGGCTACCTGGATTCGAAAAATGAATTTTTCAACGAAGCCGAGCAGCTGGATAGTGTTAGAAACATTAATCAGTTCAAGAAAAACAACGCTCTTTCCTCTGTTTTTAGCTCCAACATCACTTACACAGAGCCCGTCAGCAAAGCGATATCGATCATATTGAACTATGGAGTAAACATCAACAACAGCACTTCAGATAAGAAATCATTTAATAAATCAGGTACAGGTTTCTATGATCAACTTGACCCGCTATTTAGCAATAACTTTGAGCTGAATCAATTGGCCAACCAGGGAGGCGCGAACATAAATATTAAGAAAGAAAAAGCGAACATTAGTTTCGGTACAAAATTGAGTGCGGTGCAGTTCAAACAGTTAGACTTGTATCAAAACAAAAGCTTCAATAGGAATTTTATAAACTGGAACCCGAGTGCATCCTATCGTTATCGTTTCTCGCAGCAAAAATCACTATCTGTCCGCTATTACGGCTATACTTCGCAGCCAAGCATCAGTCAAATACAACCTATTCGCGAGAATACCGATCCTTTGAATATAACCATAGGAAATCCTGATCTCGACCCATCTTTCAATAGCAACTTTTCCCTGAGCTATAATTCTTATAAAATACTTACGGACCAGTACATCTATCTCTACGGTTCCTATTCCTTTACTGCAAATCCAATTACCAATACAACCTTCACGGATGCAGCGGGAAACAACACCTATAAAGCAATTAACCTGAATGAAACGCCGACCAACTTCTGGATCAATGCCTCTACATCCAAGAAACTAAAAGGGATAGACCTCAGTGTAGGAATTGAGTTGTCTGCCAGCGGCTCGAAAAATTATAGTATGATCAACGGAGTGCTGGCAACTACGAGATCAAATAATTATGCCCCACAATTATCGCTCTCTCAAAGCAAAGACAAGTATGATTTTCAGCTAGCGGCCGGACCATCGTATCGCGATATCCGATCATCTCTCCCTTCAAGCACGAACAATCAGGGTTGGGGAGCAACAGGTAACGGAAGCTTCAGTGTCAAACTACCAGGAAAGATTGTGATTGCATCAGACGCTCAGTATGAGTACACAGCAAAAACGCAGACTTTTAATCGAGACTTTGAGCGAATGATTCTGAATGCTTCTATCGCTAAAAAGTTTTTCAAAACAGAAAATCTGCAAATCAGGATTTCAGGAAACGATTTGTTAAACCAAAATGTCGGGTTCGACAGGTCTTCCAGCAATAACATGTTTACCGAAAACAGATACACCACAATACAACGCTACTTTATGGGTAGCCTTATTTGGGATTTTAACAAAATGGGCGGTACTGCCAAAAAATAATAACGCCATGAAAAATATAATTACGATCGCCATCTGCGCGGTACTGGGACTCTCCACATTGAAAGCTCAAAATGTAAGATTCCCCCCTGCCGGAATTATCGAATTTGAGAAAAGT
>Ga0247814_10000257_pt1 | contig 47094 bp, 69 predicted proteins | sample UWRJL179409R1_FD_179947 | JGI IMG/M metagenome (GOLD analysis project Ga0247814, IMG submission 179947) | Plant litter microbial communities from Arlington Agricultural Research Station in Wisconsin, United States - UWRJ-L179-409R-1 | ecosystem: Environmental > Terrestrial > Plant litter >... | reverse complement strand
TGGTTAGGCAGCCCGTTTGTTTAGCCCAGTCTAGTCGGATGACCCGATCTAGATTTAGACCCACTGAGACAAATATATACACTCCTCGCAACCATGTCCATGATACTCTAATTCAAAAAAGAATTAGTAGTGCTCCCATCAGTAAGTCTTCCCCCCGTTTCACTAACACCACACTTGAGTGTTGGCTGCATCCGAGTGCAAGACGTACTGCTCGATAACTGCCTCGCTTATAGAATTCCTTGACCGCAATCATCTCGTTAGGAAACACAGTCCGAATGCGATTCCATGCAAGATCAACATCACCCAGCAACTGATCCGGCACGACAGGAGAAGTACCCGGAGGAATGACTCCACCTTCGAGCATGATCCGATACTCGAGCCCATATGGTCTTACCCCGCATTCACGATTGATATGCATCTCTTCTATCCGATGCGAATTCTTAACCCACTGCTCCAACCAGATAGCAATCATTTCCTATACTCCAACCAAAACCAGATGGGTAACCAGGTGCAGACAATAATCAGGGACCAGTTCATTTCATAGCCTCAGCAAAGTCGATCAGTCCTCGAGGCGAATTGTCAAACCGCCCAATCCACCTGCCATTTTTGTAAACATCGAATTCCCGGATCTCGACATCAACTAAACGTCCAGCTCCCTGACAACCACTAAGACATTGGTCCTGGTATCCGCCATCCAGGTATTTGATGTCGTAACAATCAACAGGACGTGACGGATATACAACACGTTTGAACGGGCGACGTCTAGGCCTTGATATAATCGCCATCACTCCAATCCTCACCGTTAGTAGCCAACCATGCAGTCAGCCAGATAAAGAGAAACATCAGTTCTTTAATCATCATCGCCACCATTCTCGCCCATGCCTGGTTTCAACACAAACGGTTCTTGTTCTGCGCTGATCTTCTGCATAACACGCGGAGTTACACAATTGCGCACTTGCAGCACGATCGATTCAAGTTGAGAGATATGTAGTTTCTGCTGGTCAATCAGTTTCTGCTGTTGTTCACGTCGAAGCTCTGATCTTTCCAGCGCATCCCACAATTGTTGGGCAGTGCGTCCTTTATGAGATTTCATTCGAACACCTCCTGCGCATCCGAATTGGCCCAGGCTTCATCCACACTACGCCAGCAACGTGTTTTGTGAATGATCTTATCCAGTTCACTTGCACCGTTAATCATGTGGAACTGATCGCCCAGCGTTTGACGTACCAGGTAGTGATCGGTATCCCCCCGCATATTCCAGCCTTCCACAAATGCCCGGTGAACTACCTCTTCCACACCTAGCAGTTTGAGTAAGTATCCGAGTACAGCCTCTTTCAGTAAGTGCAATTTCATATCAATCCCCGTCGAGGTGAGAAACAGGAGGGCGAAGCCCGTATGTTTTGAACCGTTCGCAGCCCTAGCTATAACGCTACCCCTTCGGGGTAGCTAATAGCAGCAAGACGACCCGCGCGCACGCGATAGGTGTTTAAGGCGCTATAGGAGTTGGAGGTTGTGTGGACATGTCCCATAAGAACTCCTCGTTTTTGGTTACTTTCTTTTCCCCATGCGCCTGATCCCAGATGCGCTTGGCAAACGTGAGTGACGTTTTTGACTGTTTGGCCAGTTCCGCCGATGAGAGGTTGGGGTTTTTGATCAGTGCAGCGAGTGCGCGCTTGTGGGCGGTGTAAGTGATGGTTTCAACCTGGCTGATAGAGAAACCAGTCAGCGCCTGAAGCTGTTCATCAGTGACAGCCGGGTTCGCTTGCTGGAATTCCTCGATGCGACGGCGCATGTTCGGCCAGGTCAGACGGTTGCGTTTGTATTCTGCCCGCACTGGTTCCCAGTCCTTGTCCTGAGCTTCTTCAACCAGTGTGGCGATAATGGTAGTCATTGGCAGACGTTGCTTGGCAGACAGTTCGGAAAGGTCCGCGTGCAGTTGCACAGACATTCCGACGAGTTTTCTTTCGGCTTTACTCACGGCTTCTCTCCCGAAAACCATTTACCAATAACGAAACCGATCAAGATTGCAAGTGCAACCCAGCCTTCCACCCACGGATCTTTTGGAAACCCGGTGGTTTCATGCAAGACGGTTGTTGCTCCCATCGCAAGTAGAGCGACCAGGACTATGATAGTTCTATCGCGCATTTCTGATTTCCTTCATTGCCCGCTCAACTTGCGGGAGAGTCCAACGTGAATGCATAGCGATCTCATCAGCGGTATCGAACTCTTTCATAAGTTCTTCCACCGATACCATGACCACTTCCCAGGTTTTACGGTTACGCGTTGCTGAAGTCGGGTACTCCTCCTGCATTTTTTTCCAATCGATATCGATGATTCCCAGGTCGTCTCGCTGACGGTCGGCCATCATGATAAGCGCAGAGACCAGGCCCTGCATAGAAACCTTTTTACGACGGGAAAGGGATTTAAGAACTTTCATGCTTTCGGGGTGAGGTTTAACTCCTACACTAGCGCCCACTTTCGAACTCCCGGGTAAGCCATGCCGTCCAGAGAAGTCCCGAACGGTCATTTATATAGCGCTGCATCAGGTCCTTGCGATTAGCCTCAAACCAGCTAGACCTAGACCTGCTAATCCGACGTGGTTTTCTCATGCCTATATTCCTAAGTGCTTGCTACCTATACATTTAAGCATATAGGTTAAAGCCTTAGCTACTAGTTTCAATCTTTGAAAGCATCGTTTAGTATGGGCATCCTGATAAGCAGCAAACCCCCGAAATACAAGGCTTCTAGGAGTATTCATGCCCGACCTGATATCCATAAGCGAGGTAGCCAAGGAAATGGGGTGGTCCTACCACACAACCCGAAACCGGCTGGCCGCAAACGAAAAAACTAAGTCCCTGGGGCAAAAGGTAGGTCACGCAATGTGCTACCAACGCGAAGTCCTGGAGGTACTCCGTGGCCCTACCAAATAGTCCAGTTGACTTTCTCGTTAAGGCCTGGTCTGAGGTCTGTGTAGAAGGCGATCACGTATTCCTTTGCACACGCAAGAAAGGCGAAGACAAGAAGAAGGGATGGGACGACTACTCGTTTCCTTTCAGCAAGGATATGAAGCCACGTTTGCGGGACTGGCTTCGGCAACACAACCCGAAAGAGATGGACGTTTATTGGTGTCCTCTACCATTCGATTCGCCCCAGCGGAAAGCCAAGTATGTCAAGCCGGTCAACATGCTGTGGTCGGATATCGACGATGGCGACGTTAAGAAACTGCGTCCAACCGTTCTCTGGGAATCCAGCCCGGGGCGCCACCACGCATTGTGGTTCCTGAAAGATAAGCTTCACGCCGAAGATGCAGCGGCCCTTAATAAGAGCATGACTTACCACTTAGGCGCTGACAAAGGCGGCTGGGACTTAAGCCAGGTTCTGCGTATCCCCGGCACGTTCAACCACAAATACGACTACAAGCCCGAGGTTAAACTGCTGCATTGGGACGAGAATAAGCTCGACCATAAGATCGTCGCCAAGAAAGTTAATCATGCGGTAGTCGATCCAGCTCAGTACGAGGAAAAGGATTGGGGTGACGCTAACGCGATCCTGAAGAACTACCGGTTGCCAGCTAAACTTCTGACGTTGCTTCACGGAGAGGCCGAGCAGGGCAAGCGTTCTGAGATGCTGTGGTATCTCGAGAATAAGCTTTCCGAGGCAGGCATGTCCCCGGAAGAAGTCATCACCGTTATCCGTGAGTCGGATTGGAATAAGTTCAAAGGACGTAAGGACGGTGACGAACAACTGCGCGTCGAGATGATGAAAATCATCGAGAAGCAGATTACCGCTGACCCACCCCGGCGCAATAAGGCACAGACTCAGCCAGGTGATTTCAAGCTCCAGACATTCCAGGAAGTTATGTCGAGTCTGGTAACAACACCAGGCTGGCTGATTCCGGGTTTCTGGATGAAACAATCCCACGGCATCGTGGCCGGTGAACCGAAGTCGATGAAGACCACACTGTTTATGGATGCGATGATTTCCATTGCGACGGGCGCGCCGTTCCTGGGCAAGTACCCGGTCGATGAAACCGGCACCGTACTCTATGTGCAGAACGAGAACGCCGAGTGGATCATGAAGGACCGTTTCGAAAAGATGCTGATGAACAAAGGTCTCATCGGTAAAGTCTCGAACATCAGCGGCTCTAACCTGCGGGTTAAATTTCAACCAGAAGTTCCACTGTACATGGTCAACCAGCAGGGTTTCACCTTGACTGACCCCGACCAGCAAGACTGGCTCGAAGAAACCATCCAAGAACTGAAGCCTATCCATATCGTGCTTGACCCGCTTTACCTGATGTTCGACGGCGATATTGCCAGTGCTCAGGAATTGTTCCCGATCCTGCAATGGCTGCTGTACCTGAAGAACGAGTACAAGTGTGGGATCACGTTGATTCACCACTGGAACAAAGGCGGCGAGTCAAAGCGCGGTGGTCAGCGGATGCTGGGATCTACCACACTCCACGGTTGGATCGAATCAGCCTGGTACCTGAAGTCCATGCCGTCCGATGGCGATGAAGCTGAGATCGTTATGGAGCGCGAGTTTCGTGGCGCTGGCTTGCATAACCGTTTGGACATCCGCGTGAAGATGGGTGACATGGGTGACCCGACGTATGAAGTCGAGGTCGAGGACTATTTCCACGAGGAAGAAGAAGCTAAGCCCGGACGAGGAGGCGTTAAGAAGGGTAGCCCAGAGCAGATGATGGACGATATCGTTGGAGTAATATCGAGTCGTAAAGGGGTGTCGGAATCCTATATAATTCAGAACACCGGTTACAACGCCAAACAAGTCCGAGAATCCTTGGACTCCATGATAAGCAAGAATACCTGCTACCGGGATTCCGGGAAGGTTTATTTGAGGACTAACTGATGATCATTCTTGAAGGGCCGGACAACTCCGGTAAATCCACACTGGCGCGCCAGCTCAGTGAGGCTTTGAAAGTACCGTCCCGGCATAGCGAACGCCCGAACCCGGAATGGACGCCTATCGAGTGCCTGGAGCACTCCTCGCGCCAGCTTCGCCCCCAGCGGGCTATCCTGGATCGCATCTACGCTATCAGCGAGCCCGTTTACGGCCCGATCTGCCGGGGTAACAACGCCCTGGGCGATAAAGCCCGTCAGGCGATCCTGGACTTGTACCAGCGCCCGTACTTGATCATCTACTGCCGTCCCCGGCTGAAAACGATCCTGGCGAACAACGGACGCGAACAAATGGATGGTGTGGTAGACAATCATGCCCAGCTGGTACACCGCTACGATGACTTTATGCTGGACGTGATCCGGTTCTCGAAGTGCACCGTTATTCAATACGACTGGCAGAACAAGATCGAGATGCCCTCGCTCTTGCAGCGCTGCCAAGAACACCTCAAACAATTCGACCAAGCCAACTGGTCTGCCACGTTCCTCGCGTAAGGATCCCGGAATGAAAAACGCCATGGTTAAAGCTTTCAATCAAGTGATTATCGGAATCGAACCGCGCCCGCTTGGCTTGATGGACCCGTCCGAGATGTCATTCAGCCTCGACGCATTGCGCGAAGAGATCAAGGAAATGTCGGATGCCTACGACGCTGGTGACCTGGTAGGGGTAATCGATGCCCTGGCAGATCTCGACTATTTTCGTCGCGGCATCCTGTACAAGCACGGCATCACGCCAGACCTCTACGACCGTATCTTCGAAGCGGTTCATCAGTGCAACATGTCCAAGCGCCTGGGGGCACCAAAGCCCTCCCGTGCTCAGCTTGCCGAGGATGCCATTAAGCCCGAAGGCTGGGTTGGTCCAGAAGATCGCATTCGTCAATTGCTCGAAGAGCATATGGACCGTGGCGAATGACTGCGCTCGTTCAAGCCTGGTCTGATTTCCTGGTGAAACTGTGCACTACGCCGCCAGCGGCGTATGTCCAGATTCGTAAAATGTTCAACGGCGAAGTGTGGGAAGTCCCCTATGAAGTGTTTCAAACAGGAATTGATCTTCCGGCGACTACAGTCGCGTATGCGTCGTGGGTCTCGAAGTTCGGGCAGCTTGATCGTAACTATCTCAACGTTGAAGAGTTCGAAAAACTACGCGTTAAATTTATCGGCAGGATCTCAAAAGAACAAACGTGTCTTACCGCTCGCTTTGGTAATCAGGAGAAGAAAAAAGAATCAATGGGTTTCTGTATGCAGACCCTATCTCTCAACTTCCTCCGTAAGCCCACGGAGGGTACTCCTAAATTCGTCATTGAGGTTTACTACCGGTCTACCGAAACTGGACAGAAATTCCTGGCTGATCTTAAATATCTGCAGGAACGCATTTTACCGATTGTCCTCGAGGGCATTCCAGTAAAGCCCGACCTCATCCGTTTCCGGTTCTGCACACTCTACATGTCGTCCATGTTCTTGCCTATCCTGTTCCAGGTACGGGATCCGGTAGAGATCGTTAAGGCCGTGCAGGAGCACGATCCACACTGGTATGATAGAACGGTAAGCCAGGCTCTCGGGCGCTGGCTGCAGGACACGAACCCCTACAACTGGCAGACCCAAGCTAAGCAGTGGGTCAACTTCGACAAGAACGTCAGGCCGAACCTGACGCCCCAGCAACTCCGCACGCTCAAGCGTTTATCGAGGACCAACAAATGACTGGCGTATCTAAAGCAATCAGAGATGTTTTCGAGAACTTCGAGTGGGGTTCTGAAGTGGTACGTCCAACCCGCTGGCAGGGCCAGGACGTAACTAAGCAGCCTGCCGCCCTGATGAAGGAAGACCTGCACGTCTCTATGCAATTCGACATGGCTGGAGAAGCGTTGAACTTTTACGCACTGGCAATCGCCCCGAACCTGCCGTGGGCTGACAACCATTTCCTCGAGCGCGTATGCGGGTATCCGATCAACCCCGGCATCGAGTGGGCCAACTGGTCGCACGGCGTCAACGCCGAGAAATCGCTCGACTCGAAGGGCATGTTCAACCACAACTACATGGAACGCTACTGGCCCCTATTCGCGGGAGAGTCCTCCAACACCCCCACACAGAATGCCGATGACTGGAAAGCCGAAATGACTCGGGGATACGTTCCGGTGATGGGCATCCGGCACGAATACGGCGACCTCGGGGGCCTGGTGCGCGATCTGGCGGGCGAACCGGATACCCGGCAAGCATATCTGCCGGTATGGTTCCCAGAGGATACGGGTGACGCGCATAAGGGCCGCAAGCCCTGCACACTCGGGTATCACTTCATCATGCGTAACGGCAAGTTGGACGTGACCTATTACTTGCGCTCTTGCGACCTGGCCAACCATTTCCGTGACGACGTTTACCTGACCGTGCGGCTGCTCCTGTGGGTCCTGGACGAATGCCGCAAGTTGAACCCCCAAGTGTGGAATAACGTAGTGCCCGGTAAGTTCACCATGCACATCACGTCTTTGCACATGTTCATCAACGACTACCGTCAACTTTACGGTGACGACGAGTGAACCACTATGAAAGCATTCGAGAAGTTCACACAGACATGGTTGGAGGCTATGTTTCACGGCGTTTCCCTCACCACGTTTTCTCATTTGGATGGAATCCAGATCTTGCCCAGAGAGTCCTGGTTAATCCGAAACGGGCCGCCAAGCGCATTGCGTCCTATGTCGACTATGCCGACCTTGCCAGAGCTAGCAGCCGCTCCGATAACGGCAAAGACTTTTCTATCCGTTTCGGAGTGGAGAAGACCGGATCGGGTAACTTCGGGGAGCGAGGCGATTTTTGCCTGCTCGGCGCCAGTTATACCACTCGTGGAAGAACACTCACCCTTCACTATCGAAGTCTGGAACTCTTTGGTGGCCTCGTCTACGATCAAGCGATCCTTCTTGAAGTTATCGGAACCCTCAACCTTGATGTCAAGCGCATTGTCGTTATGTGCGGGTCCTGCCATTCATTCGCGCTTCGAGGCAACTCAAATGAAAAGCTCTACGCCAAGCTCCTCGACATCTACGGCATCAAGCGCAAACCAAGAAAGGTTAACGCGGGATGAGATGTTTATCGAAATGGCCCACACGGCTGCGAAGCGTGGGACCTGCAACCGTTTGAAGGTAGGGGCGGTTATTGCCGTCGACTCGAGACCGATAAGCATGGGGTATAATGGCACGCCGCCCGGGGCTGCGCATTGCGGGCCGGAGTGCACAATGGCCAACCCCTGCACGAAGACTCTTCACGCCGAAGCCAACGCCATCCACTGGGCAAAGCAGAATGACCCAGTGTGGGATGACTTACTACCGCAGGGATGCACGATGTACGTCACCGATTCACCCTGTAAAGCCTGTGCAATGCTGATTCACCTTGCTGGAATCTCCCGAGTCGTTTATGACCGGGCTTACCGAATCCGAGACGGTATAGAATATCTCGAGAGCCACGGTATTGAGGTTATACAATGTCCTGTAAAGCCTGTGACAAGTGCGAACTAAGTCGTTACGCCAACAACACATGCATCCAAGGTGTGGGTCCTAAGTCGGCCCGCATCGTTGTTGTTGGTGATAACCCGAACTATTCCGAGGACGATAAGGGCGAGTACGGGCACGGGAACCCGGACAAGCTCTTCAGCGATCTCCTGGTGGCCGCTGGTATCGACCGTGACGAGGTTTACTACACCCCAGCCGTTAAATGCCGTAAGGGCGATAATGGCAAAGTCTCGGCTACTCAGTTAAAAGCCTGCAAGGAATATTTGCTGGCCGAGCTGGAAGAGATCAAGCCCGAGATGGTTATCACCCTGGGGGCAACCGCTCTCAAGGCCTTAACCAATAAAGCCAAGATCACTGAACTTCACGGCAAGACGCACGAACATAAAATGGGCTTCAAGCTTCTCCCAACTTTTCACCCAGCAATGTCCCTGCGTGACCCGCGCTTTTGGGATCGAATCCACACAGACTTCAGACGGTTCGGCAAGCTGGCGAACGGGGAGGAACTACGCAAGCATACTCTCAACGCTAAGTCGATCCGTTCCCGGGCGGGCCTCGAGGAAGTCCTCAGCGCGATACGTCGTTCCCGCGTCGTCGCATACGACCTCGAAACGAACGGGCTACAGCCGCGCCTTAAGACGTCCCGGATCGGGCAAACGGTAATCGCCACACTGACCAAGCAGTTCGTGATCGAACATGACAGCTTCTCCTACGCTACTTTGCGCCGTTGGCACGAGAAAGCGAACGAGGCTATGTCGAAGGGTACTAAGGCAATCCTGGCTCAGAACGGCAAGTTCGACAATCTCTGGTTGCACTACATGTTCGGCGTTCGGTTCCCCTTGAACTTCGATATCATGTTGGCCTCACACCTCCTGGACGAGAACAGTCCGAACGACCTGAAGCAGAACGCCCGCACCGAACTCGAGATGGAAGACTGGGATGTCCCGCTTCACGTTAAAAATGGCCTGGGCAAAGAGGGTAAAGGTTTAACTCCCGAAGAGGAAGTCCAGCGAACCGAGTACGCCGCCTGGGACGGTTACGCAACCGTGGGACTGTGGCGAGTGTTCAAAGATCGCCTGGAGCGTGACGAAGATCTCAACCGCCTATTCCATGAACTCGTAATGCCGATAGCACGTACCTACGAAGTTGTGGAGATTAACGGAATCCACATCGACCAGGAGCGTATGGCCGAAGCGGAAAAAATCCTCCGGGGCAAGATCCGTCGCCTTCGTCGCAAGCTGGATCGATTCATTAATCCGTGGCGCAAAGCCGCAAACGACATGGTCTACGACGAGGACAACAACGTCGTAGAGATCAACTGGAACTCAGGGGCATTCGTCAACCGGGTTCTCTTTGATTGGCTCGGTCTTACAGCGATGGGTTTAACGGACGGCGGCGCACCATCCACCGCTGAAGATAACCTGATCAAGATGAAAAGCCAGCATGAGATCATTGAGGTCTTGCTGGAGTACCGGGGCGCATTCAAACAGATCTCCAGCTTCATTGACGGCTGGAACAAACGCATGATCGATGGCTACATCTACCCGGGCTATAAGGTCCACGGTACGGTGACTGGTCGTCCTGCGTGTGCGGGTCCGAATTTGCAGCAAGTCCCCCGAGATCCTTTTATACGGTCTCTTATCGGTGCCCCCGCCGGTTACGTGTTCTTCGAGATCGACCAGAGCCAGGTAGAACTGCGACTTGCAGCAGCGGCTGCGAATGAGCCAACGATGTTGGCAGTATTCCGAAGTGGCGGTGATATTCACGAATCAACTTACCAACGGACGTTCGGTCTATCCACAGAAGAAGCGGTCGCGCACATCGAGGATCCGGGCAAACGCAAAGCCCAGCTTAAGGAAGAACGGAAAAAAGCCAAGGCGATCAACTTCGGGTTCATCTACGGTATGGGCTGGAAACTGTTTCTTGAATATGCCGCGTCGAAGTTCGGACTTGTGGTTACTGAAGCTGAGGCCAAGAAAATTCGTAAACGTTTCTTCGAGATCTACTCCGGACTCGAGAAGTGGCACGACCGTCAACGCCGAATCGTTCGAGCGATGGGCATGGTCCGCACACTGACCGGCCGTATTCGCCACCTGCCCCAGATTAACAGCCCAGACCGTGGCTTGGCATCTGAAGCAGAACGGAACGCCATCAACGCACCGATCCAGGGTTTTGGCGCTGAGCTGGTATTAATGGCAACCATCGAGGTAAATAAGTACTTCAACAATCACCTGGTAAAAGTCCAGGGTACTATCCACGATGCTATGGTTGGTTTGATACGCGAAGACGTTGCGCTGGAGTGTGCGGCACGCATTAAAGCGATTATGGAAAGTCCGCAGATCATGAGAGATTTTGGTATAGAATTGCCGTTACCTCTGGTAGCTGATGTGACCATCGGGAACTGGGGCAACGGGAGGGAATACGATGCCTCAGAACTGCCAGCACCGATAGAACTGGACGAGAACTATGAACCGCTCGCGGCGTAAGCCCCTGAAACGGTTTTATCTCAAACATGAACCTTCAGGAACCGTCTTTTATGTCCGCACGAAAAAAGACTTTGAAGAATACCTCGAACAATGCTCTCGTTCTACCCGATCTGAGTGGCGAAGATTTCGAGGTCTCCCACTCGAAGATTAAATTAGCCCGTCGTTGCTTGAAGGCCTACGAGTATCGCTATATTCAGCGATTACAAAAACGCATCAAGTCTCGACCGCTGATTGTCGGTACGTTAGTCCATAGCTGCCTGGAGATGTATTTCCGGGATGGACACTACTTGCCAGCGATCACCGAGTGGAAGAAAGGCGAGTTCACGAAAATGTTCAAGGAAGAGCAAGCCTTGCATGCCGACGTTATCCCGCTGGCCAAGCAATTGATCCGGGGCTACATCAAGAACTGGGAACACACCGGCCTGACTATGGTGTGGGTTGAAAAGGATTTCCGAGTCGAGATATCCCCCGGAATTTTTCTCGTCGGCAAAATCGACGGCAAAGCCCGGGAAAACAAACGCATCACCTGGCTTGTGGAACACAAGACTTGCAAGAGCATGCCTGGGGAGGAAGTCCGTATTTTCGACACCCAGGTCTTGCTGTATAACGCCGCATTGCACCTGATTGGCGAGGAGCCAACCAACGGCGTTATCTGGGATTACCTCAGGACAAAACTTCCAACTCGTCCAAAGCTCCTGGCCAAGGGGGATGCTTTATCTGTCGCCAAAAATATCGATACCACACGTGAGGTATTTGAGCGGGAGATCCGGCGTCATGGATTCAACCCGGCTGGCTACGCGGATATCCTCGCGGAACTCGACGCCAAGCGTGACCAGTTCTACCGTCAGGTCCGTTTGCCCATGAACGCCGGTATGGGGCAGCAGATTCTCAACGAAGTGGTAATGACTGCCCGACTAATGCAAGCGCTGGAGAACTTGCATGCATCCGGCGTCGATTGCATGACCCGCAACCTAACCCGGGACTGTTCTTGGTGCGATTACTCGTCGCTCTGCCATGCAGAGCTTCGAGGTGAAGATACGTCCTTCCTGATGAAACACGACTACATAGTGAGAGTAAAACATGGCGATCAAAAAGAAAACCGTACCATCGAAGTCGATTCTGAGTAGGGCTAAGCCCGTGGCTGAACTCGAGCTGGTAATCACCGCGCTGTTCTACGGTCGCAGTGGCTCGGGCAAGACCACACTGGCAGGGACTTTCCCGAAACCCCTTCTGATCCTGGATATTGGCGAACGAGGTACCGACTCGCTGGCTGATACTCCCGGTGTGGATGTAATCTCCGTAAATACCTGGCAAGAGCTGGAGGAGATCTACTGGGCCCTTAAGGACGGTACGCATTACAAGTCGGTTATCATCGACGCCACACACTCGATGCAGAATCTCGCGATCCAGGAAGCGCGGGAACTCAGCAATAAGAAAGACAAAGACATGACTTCGCAGCGCGATATGGGCCAGGCAACTGGGTTGATGAATACCTGGAACTACAACTACCGTGACCTGCGTGACGACGGCATCAACGTAGTGTTCCTGGCTCACGACCGACTCCGTGAAGTCGACACTGACGACGACGTTGAAAGCATTGCGCCAGAAGTCGGCCCGAACGTTATGCCAAACGTTGGCAAAACCCTCATGGGCGCGGTTAACATCGTCGGTTATACTTACGTCCGGGAAACTGTCGTCAAGAAAGTTCCTGGCAAGAAAGCTGACAAGAGAATGGAGTACTGCTTACTCCTGGGGGCGAACGGGGTTTACAACACGAAAGTCCGTTCACCGAAAGAAAACGTCGCACCGCAGTTTATTGTTGATCCCGATTACGATAAACTGGTCGCCGTTATCAAAGGGGAATCCTCCCCGACCAAACGTCGCATCATCCGCAAATAAGGAAACTGAAACATGGCACGCACTTCCCGTAACGCAAAAGCTAAAACTTCCGTCAAGGTTGACTTCACCGGCGTTGAAGCCAGTGGCAATCACCCGGAAGGCCGTTTCCTGTTCACCGTCGACGGCATCCCGGAAATCAAAACCTCCGAGAACTCCGGCAACGACTACATCAACTGGAAACTGAAATCGAGCCAGGGCATGGTGTGGCACATGACCTCGCTGGCGCCACAGGCTCTGTTCAATCTGCGCAACGTGCTGGAATCCCTCGGCCTGGAAGTCGAACAAGCGGCAATGGACCTGGACCTGACCGAACTCGAAGGCCTGACCCTCGGCGGTGAAGTCGAGCACGAAGTCTACGGCGGCAAAAAACGCGCTCGTATGATCGACATCTTCCCGGAAGCCGAGCTGGACGGCGAAGAGGAAGAAAAACCGGCCAAAGGCAAAACCGGCAAGGCTAAAGCCGAGCCAGAGCCGGAAGAAGAAGAAGAGCTGACCTACGCCGACCTGGCCGACGCCAGCAAGGAAGAACTGCTCAAGATCGCCAAAGACAACGAAGTCGAAGGCATCACTCTCAAGATGAAAAAAGACCTCGACGCTCTCCGCGCCCACATCGCCGAAGCTCTCGAACTGGAAGCCCCGGAAGAAGAGCAGGAGGAGAACGAAGATCCAACCTACGCTTCCGTCCAGGAAATGGAGAAGGAAGAACTCCTGGCGCTCGTTAAAGAGCACGAAATCGAAGGCGTGACCCTGAAGCTGAAGAAAGACCTGGACGCATTCCGTGACCACGTCTGCGAAGCCCTGGAGCTGGAAGAAGAAACCAAAGCCCCGGCCAGCAAATCGCGCAAAACCGGCAAGGGCGGCGAACTGAAGGTCAAGTCCAAGGTTACCTTCGTCGATGACGGCGAGGATATGGAAGGTGTGGTCAAGTCGATCAACACCAAGGACAAGTTCGCGGTCGTTACCGTTGACGGCGAAGACTGGGAAGTCGAGCTGGCAGACCTCACCGTCGCCTAAGGCGTAGCGGTACGACAAAGCCTCGGTAGGCCAACTGCCGGGGCTTTTTCTTGAGTGTCTATAAAGCTATAATGACCGGGCTAGCACCGCGTTCCACCCCGCAACGGGGATTAGAGACTTGGTCTACACATTGACCCTGGTGTCCAGGAACTGGCGTTCGGGCCTGTTCAAGCCCCGCACTCTGCAATGCAACCTGCCATTGGAGCCTGCGAACGTCGGCCAGCCGTTTAAGATGCCGCTGGCAACCCCGAAGAAGTGACCCGGGCAACGCGTCCCGGGTTTTCTTTGAAAAGGCCATTTACAGGCCAAGGTCAAGGACCTATGATGGACCCATACCGAACGCAACACCACACACTCAGGAGCGTCAGACATGACCAGCATCACTACCGAAAAAGCCCCACTGAACGTTAAGCAACTGCAGCAAATGGCCAAGGAACTGAAGGTACCGGGCTGGCACAAAATGAAACGCGAACAACTCGTTGCCGGTATCGCCGCTATCAAAGGCTGGGGCGACGAGAAACCCGAGGTAATCGAATTCCTCCTCAACGGTGGCTGCATCACCGAACTCCCAGGCTTCACCGCTATCGCTCCTAAAAAATCCGTCAACAACCGCGAAACCTCGGCGGGCGGCAAAGTCGAGCCAGAAGCCCCGAAAAAAGCCCCGCGTAAGGTCAGCAAGGATAAATCTGAGAAACCGGCTACCAAGAAAAGAATGGTAGAAAAAGCCCGTAAGTCGGGTGATAACGTCGTAAGCATCCAGGATATCTGTCAGGAGCTGGGGGTTGAAGGCCGGGTAGCTCGTCGCAAACTGCGCGGTTCCGATATCGCCAAACCCGGCGACTCCTGGATCTGGGAAACCGGCCATGCCGACATCGCCAAAGTCAAGGCTCTCTTAAAATGAAATTCAAACTCCGGAAGATTACCGGGGTGAAAGGAACCGAGGTGAAAATCTCGGTTCTTTTTTCTCCCGAGGAAACCGATCACGGGCTAACCTCCGTCCGGGACGACGAGAACGTCCACCTAGACTTCCTGAAACCGGGCGGGGGCAATATCGGAGACGATTACGTCAAAGCCGACTTCAGCCTGATGATGATTCGCTCGCTCTGCCACTACGCCTCTCTGTGGTCGATGCGGGATAACCCGGCAATCGCCAAGCACATAACCCACGGGATTCTCTTTAAGGAAGCGCGTGCGGAGGCTGCAAAGCCCCGACGCAAGAAGCGGAGACGCAAATGATCCTCCACACGGGTAAGAAGCAAGGCTTCATCATCACGGGAACCAGGACCGAGCTGGAGTGCGCATCGATGCTCCCCGGCTCGGTTTACCGTAAGTCGGAGAACCTGGTTCGATTCCCCGAGAACCTGGCTTCCTGGAAGCTCCTGAGGACGCTTGAATTCGATTTCGTGCATCCGAATGCCGAGGAATCGCTAAGAAAGCTCGAGACAGCCTACAGGAGCCACCGTCGCAACGTCCGAAACGCCACCAGGCGGTTTAAGCTGACCGGGCTAACTGATATCCCAGTGCCGTTGAAATCGATCCCCATGGACCACCAGACCCGATGTTTCGGGTTTTGTAGTATGTTGGATGAGTCAGCCATGTTCATGGATATGGGCACGGGTAAAACTCTCGACGCCATAGCCCTGATCATCTTCCGTGCCATGCAGCAAAAGCCCCGGGTGTTCCGCGTCCTGGTTATATGCCCGAAAGCCGTGAAGCCCGTTTGGCCTCGCGAGTTCGATAAGCACACGGACGCCCACATCTCCATCGGCGTCGACTGTTCTCCCATACCGACTCCAGGTCATATCGAGGTGTGGATAACCAACTACGACCGGGTAAGTCGTGAGAAGCGTCGGCTCCAAAAATGGAAGCCCGACATGATTATCCTGGACGAGAGCCACCGGATCAAGAACAGGAAGGCGGCACGTTCGAAAGCCATTCACGGACTCAAAGCCAAGTTCCGACTAATCATGTCCGGTTCACCGATGGGCAAGTGCATCTCCGAAGTGTGGTCTCAGTTCCGATTCCTGAAACCAGACATCTTCGGTACCTATTCCCAATTTCAAGACCGATACTTGAAGATGGGCGGGTACATGAAGTTCAAAGTGGTCGGATATAAGAACGAGGAAGAGTTCGCCGACAAACTTCACAGTGTGGCGTTCCGGGTAACCAAAGATGAATGTATGGATTTGCCGCCACTCTCCTACCAGCGTCTGTACGTCGAACCCGATGCGAAAGCCCGGGCAATTTATGACGAGATGGATTTAAACTATTTCTTCGAGGAAGATGGCGAAGAGGTATCAGTCGACCGCGAAGCCACTAAGCAGATGAAGCTTCGGCAGATCGTCGGGGGATTAGTCAAATCGGATGCTCAAGAACTGGTCCACGTATCGAACGTAAAGGCGTCAGCGTTAGAAGAATTTCTCGAGGGTCGTCGGGGAGACAAGACGGTAATCTATTTCTCCTTCACTCACGAAATCGAGATTGCCAAGACCATTGCCAAGAAGCTGAAAATGGGATACCTGGTTCTTCAAGGATCCACACCTGAGCGGGAACGGGCTGTGTTCGAGGATCGCTTCCAGGAAGACCCGGATATCGAAGCGGCGTTCATCCAGGTAGCGACCGGGGCGGAGGGTATGACGCTAACTGCTGCTGACGTAACGGTTTTCTACTCACCGACATTCAGCTATATAGGCTACGTCCAGGCCCGCGACAGGATTAATCGGAAGGGCCAGCTTCGGCCCATGACAATTATCTTCATCATCATGAAGAATACTGTGGACGAAAGAGTTGTTGATGTACTAGAATTGAACCGTCAACTCACTGACACCTTTATGGAACTCAAGAGGAATTACACCATGGCTACCAAGAAAGCTCCTGCTGAAACCAAAGCTCCTGCCAAAACCGAGAAGACCGGCTACACCGCTGGCCACATGGCTACCGCCCTGGGTATCGAACCGGCTGAGCTGCGCAAGCATCTGCGTGCTACCGGCGCCGAGAAACCGGCTGGCGGCTGGACCTGGGGCAGCGAGAAGGAAGCGGCCTCCGTGCGCAAGCAAGTCGAAGCTCATATCAAGGAACAGGCGAACAAGCCCGCCAAGGAAGCCAAAGCACCGGTGAAAAACACCGAAGCGAAGCCCGCCAAAAAACCTGCCGCCAAGGCGACTGCTGATGCCCCAAAGCCTGCAGCGAAGAAACCAGCCGCGAAGAAACCAGCCAGCAAGTAACCTGGCGCGTTCGGCCCGGGCTTCTGTTTAGCGTCGTCACCATGCGAGTCGATGGACGCACAGTAGCCCGAACCACCGCTAACGACGTGGAGGAAGCAAAGCGGAAACTGTACAACACGTTCTTCCGCCTTCCGAATAGCGTCAAGCCCGTTAAAAAGCCCCGGCGCAAGTAGGGGCTTTTCTTTGAGGTAATCATGAACGAATCGGACCTGTTTAAACGGCTCAAGAAAGCCACTCCGGGCTTCGACTGGACGCGGCACGAGGATAAGCTTACGTCCGGCATTCCCGACGCCTCGTATGGCTTCGAGGGGGTGGGAGGCTGGGTCGAGCTGAAGACGTACGATTGCTGGCCCCGTAACGCCGATCAGCCCCTGCGGTTTACGGACCTAAAGCCCACACAGGTCAACTGGGCGATTCGCCGGGGTCGCAAGCAACGTCGGGTATGGTTCCTGGTTGCCGTGGCTGAAGACTGGTTCCTGATCCGCTGGAAGTACGCTCGCCAGCTAGGCAAGCTCACCCGTGTGGAACTGTTGGAGCTTTCCGACATTCATGGCCAATTTCCCATGCACAAGTCGATCGCCCGGGTGTTTACCGAAAGATCTTGAAAAGGGTAGAATGGGGTACGTCCAACGAGGATTAACCCCATGACCCGTATCAACGTAGTTCCTGAGCAGGAACTGTCTGACCAGCACCTTGCTGGTGAGTACCACGAAATCTCCCGCGTCTTCGAGCTGGTACGCAAATTCCAAGCTACCCCCCGTAAGCTACCAATAGCCTACTGCCTCGGCGCGGGTCACGTAATTTTCTTCTACGATAAACTGGGCTACATTGCCCGTCGCTATATCAGCCTGGCGCTCGAGATGCGTTACCGGGCGTTTAAGCGTGGACGGGATTCTGGTATCGATATGCGTATCGTCCTGGAGATCGTCGAGTGTGCTCATGATTCGATCCAGGACGACCATTGGTGGAACGATTACACACCCACACCTGAAGCACTGGCACTGAACCGGGCACGTATCGAGGAACGGTCATGAAAGCTAAGGGAATTCGTCCCCAGAATAAGCCCCACATTTACTGGCACCGGTATATCTCGGGTTTTGGTTTCTGGAGAGTACGTAGTATTGAAACCAAGTGGTCCAACCTTCGGGTGAAGGAACGTGAGGCACGGCTAAAGGCCAATCAATGGTGCATTCGTCAGAACGAGGGGTCTGTATGAAAAACTTTCTGCTGGGTGTTGTTATGGGTGCGTTGATCTCAATGGTCAACAACTGGAGTTTCGAAGACGAACTCAAGCAACAAGACTTGTACTGTAAAATGAACTCGGGAGGCCTGTGGTATGACAGCGCAGAACGCTACGCCAAGATATGTCACGATGAGCCAAGTGGTCGAGCAAGTCCGCAAAACTTATCAGACCAAGAAATGCCCCGACCGTCGTCGGCAGTTAAATTCATTTTCTAAAACACTGGAGGCCTGGGGCGACTTTGTTGTCTACGACAACAAGGAGCTGCGCGAGACAGTTGCCGATTCCATCTCCTACCGACTCGGGGTTAATAAACGTCATGTCAAAGACCGACTCGAGCAAATTCATAGAATCGCCCGCTATGATGCGGAAGAGGATAACATCTGAATGGCGGGGTAAGATTGCCGGGAACCAGAACTGGGCTCTCAGGGCTGCACTCAGGATCTGCCAGCAACAAACGGATGAAGAACAGAATACCCGTGCCACACTCGAAAGTAACGGCGTAGGGTTCACCGCATTCGACGCCGAGTTTGTCACCAGTGTGGTACAGCAACACCTTGAAGGAAAGCGTTTAACCAAGAAACAGTCGGACGCTCTCCGCCGTATAATGCCCAAGTACGCGGGCCAACTTTATAGGATCGTTTATGGGAATGCCGACAGCAGTAAACCTTCTCAAGAAAAAACTTGAGGAATCGGGCGTAACGTTTAGCAAACCACAGGACAATCAGTGGATGGTTAAACTGGACGATGAAGTCATCGTGCAGAAAGAACGTACGCTGAGCCAGGCCGTGTGGGCCGCTGCGCGTAAGCTGGGGGAGGAAGTATGAAGGTTTCCGTAAGCAGGTCCTTGCTAGTAGGTTACCTAGCTAGTGCTCAGGGGTACGATGACTCTCGGTTGCGCAATGAACTGATAGCCGAGATTAACCGTGACCCCGAGGACTCCAGCCGTACCGACTTCGAGGCTATGGCTGCAATCGTTTACCCGGGCGCGTTGTCCGCTGGTCGCAACAAGACCTTCGGTACCTACGTGAACTGCAACTTAGAAAAGCGCTGGCAAGGCTGGAAAGCCTGTGACGAATTCCGTGCGGGTATCGTGCCTACACGTCAACGAGGGAAATCCTGATGAACCATGCAATGATCGATGTAGAAGCCCTTAGACTCAAAAAGCCGTGGCGTGCGCCGTTGCTCGAGATCGGCGTTGTCATCTTTGACGACATCGGTAACGTGCTGCAAACCAAGCGGATCCTGGTCAAGAAGGAGGGTCTGCCGCGCTGGGCCAGCGTAGAAAAAGAAACTCTGGAATTCTGGCGTGAGCAGCCGTACTTCAAAGAACTGCAGCGCGACATCATGCGCAATGGTGTGGAATCCCGGGAAGCGGTAACGCAACTCAAAGATTTTCTCCAGCACCACAAAGTCGAGGCATTCTGGTTCGCTGGCCCCCAATACGATCAGGTGATGCTCGAGGCCTACTACAGCGACTTCGCTATCGAGCCAGCCTGGCGTTACAACGACACTCGAGACTTGCGCACGATCCGCAAGCAACACCCGGCGATCTATGATCCGTTGGTAAATAACCGCAAGGGAACGCACCAGGCCGTAGACGATTGCCTGTTTCAGGTATCGATCTTGCGTGAGATCAGCAAGGCAACTGATCATCGGTGGCTGTGATGGGCGCGGTGATGGGATTTTCCTACAACGTCCAAGTCTTGCGGGGGGATGGAACGGTGATTGGTTTCTCTTCGGCTATCAAACAGAAAGACTATGGAGCCATGGCTATTGTGACAGGTATAGATCACCGACACCTGGACAGTATGGGCGGATGGAGTCAGTTGGTATCCACACGGGTGGCAGCTACGTTCTTGCGTCAGTTCGGGGAAAGGGATCACGCTAACGAGTTTGAAGCGGAATACGAGGGGGAGTTGGTACGAATAACGATTGCGTAGGGCGCGCTGAGGTGCGCTGAGGCGGGAAATAAGCCCGGCGGGGATGCTACCCTACCGGGCTTTCTGTTGTGAGGCCTATACAGGGCCCCAGATGGTGCCGTTGGAGCACTGATACAGACGGTACGACTGGAAGCGAACCGAGGTGGCCTGAGATGGTACGGAAGCGGCCCCGGTAAACGATCCGCCCGAACTGAACTCAGCAACGGGCTTCTGCATCGTCTGTGGGGTTGCAGCACAGTGGTTGGTTGCGGCGTACTCGTCCCACTTGCCAGCACAGCCGGTCAGTGTCAGGGCGATAGTTGCAGCGATCAGCATTTTCATGATGTTTCCTCCGATGGGGGCGCCTTTGGATAGCGCTCCTTGACAGAGGCAATTCTAGAGTAGAAGGGCTCCACCTTGGCAATGGTCCCTTCATGCATTCCATGCCAAAGCATATCCATTTGCTCCTCAACGGTCGGGTAATCCTTAGCCCGACGTTCTGCGTAGTCGCTTTTATGCGTGAGCTTCATGAACCACCTCCAAGTCTCGGTAAGGCCACAGGGATACACGTATCGAATAGGTGCCGTGGAACTCGAACTCGAGTTCTATGTCGGAACCATCGGCGGTGTACTCTTGACCCTCGATAGTGATTACAGCCCCAGCCGGAACTCCCCGAAGCCAATCACCCTCGAGAACAGCTTCCAGTTCGGGCCGGGGAATTACGTCCCCGTCCTTGACGTAATCCCTTACGTCGTTGGGGTGAAAGCTGTCACCGAAGTAAAGACAGTCTGGGTAGTGCAACTCGTAATCCTCTAGAGGATACCGGACAACCCGGTTAATCCTCCCCGTCGATTTGTCATAATCAACGACAATCATCGTTTAGTCTCCAGTGTGGTCATAGACCGGTTAGAAACCACCAGTCGAAAGTTTGTCGAGTCAGCGTTTACGGGAGGCGCCATCTGGAATTCGGCGGTAATAGCCCCCCCTAGGGCCAACTGGAAAGTCAACGCCAAGGTTGAACGGTAAGTTGCCGCTATCTGAGTGTTATTTCCCACGGTTCCTTCCGCGTAGACCGCGCCATTAATTAGCAGTCTCCAGTTGCTATCCGCTCGCTGAGAACCATATTGGCAAGTAAAGGATATGGTGGTCTCCCAGCCCGAAGCAGTCCAGCCAATTGCCTGGACGGTATACCAAGCTAATCCAGCCGTAGCGGGCAATGTCAACTCTGCCTGGGTATATGCGGATAACGGAATAGTTACAGCACGACCCGCAATCTTCAGGGTGTCCACGGACAGGTTGCCGATCTTGGCATTTACTACCGAAAGATCTTCTATCTGAGCACTACCAATAGCAGCGTTACCCACTTTTGCCCGGGTGATTGCCGCATCAACTATTTTAGCCGTTGATATAGTAGCGTTCTGAATGAAGGCCGAGTCAATGTAAACCACACCGCCCTGGATAACAAAGGGAGAGCGAGCGCTACCCCCTGTATTCGGATCAAGTACTGCAAACCGTGAGGCCGCTATAAGCACTTGAGATTCTATGATACCCTGGTTGTTCTCCACACCAACACCGATGCCCGCAAGGTAAGTTCTACCATCAACGGTCAGTTGGGTTTTGATGGTATACATGGCCGCCAACTCAGTAAGGATAGTATCGATCCTTATGTTGGCTCCCCCGTCGCTATCAATCCTTTCCAACAGGGATTGAGCCAGCTGGGTGTCCTGAATCAGCCCAGTGAGGTAATCCAGAATAACGCTGGCATCCTGCTCAGCCTGTCCATACACTGGACCATAGAAAGCCCCCACATTCCCGATACGATCAACCAACCTTGCCCAGAAATAAAACTCGGCATTAGAAGCCAAACCCATCAGGGCCATAGAATCTTGAGGATAAGCGTAGTCTCCCTGTTTGATAGCGGTAGTTATATCGTTACTGAGACTATACCAAATCTCAGTACGTTGTGTGGTATCAGCATTAGCCCCGGTAGGAAAACCCCAGTTGACTTTAATACCGAAGACTATCTCTTCGGTATTTAGGAAAGTTACGGTTGGCGGCGGGGTAGTTTTACCCTCCAGGGTGTACTCAATCGAATTGGCCCACACGGAACCGAGACCGTTTGCGTTGAAAGCCTGTACCCGGGCGATATAACGCCCAGCCAGGATTCCCACGACGACCAGTCCGGCCGTACCAGTTCTCCCGGCGTAGATCCAGTTACCGTTATTGAACTTCCACTGAACCTCGTAGGCTACGGCTCCCGGGGCCGGAGTCCAGTTGATGTTCATGGTGGTATTAACCACACCTTGCGAGGTTGCCCAGTCCGAGGATAGGGTAATGTTGCTTGGCGGTGGCTGCACACTTGGGGGGATAACGGTGATTGGAGGTGATTCGATTCGGGTTCCAGTATCAACTGCGGCAAACTTCCCGGTAACATGCTTAGTAGCTGTTACCTTGAAGACCATCGTGTCACCAGTGAAATCCTCGACAACAGAAAGAACTCGGAACTGTTGAGTTCTTAGGGTGGTTGAATCCACGGCCCAGATCGAGTGGGGTACGGGGATAGCCGGAAAGTTGGTAACCACTGTAACGAGCTGAATCTCTTGGGAACCGGACTCGGCGTCCCAGGTAACGTCAGTCTGAGAGAAATCGATGGTGGTGCTATCCCATGTAACTGGGAAACCCACATCTTTAACCACTCTTGAAACAGCAGTGCCATCCGGCATAATTACGGTAATGGTATCGCCCCGGTATACCTCCACTTCCGAGTCGAGGATCAGGCTGTTAATAGTGGCTTCACGAATCCTTCCGCCGATTCGACGCCCAGCCCGGTGATTATCAGCCACCCGGACTATCTTGCCGGGGCGGACAAGAACTCCATCCAAACCCACTGAGAAGTTGACCGTATCAGTCTCGAGCTTGTTGGTCAGCAAGGTCCATCGGCCCAGGCGCTGCGCCTGAGCTTGTGACGTACAACCAAACGCCGTAACCTCAGTCTGTCTGTGGCCAAACAAGGCCATCTGGTCACGATCCTCGATGTACTCAACTTTTGCCCGGTAGAAGTCTTCCGGGTCATTCCAGGATACCAGACAGACGCTGTATCGAGTTTTGCGGCCAGTGCCCACATACTCGAAGATGCCATCGATCACGTTGGCATTGGTGTACGTGTAAGTTGGGTCTTCCGGCATATCAGAAGTAACGAAAACCTGACTAGCCCCCCAGTAACTCATGCCACGAAAAATAGCGGCCAAGTCCTGGAGAACTTTTAAAGCGTCGGCACGTTGTTGCAGGTAGAGGTTACAGGTAAACCGTGGCTCGGTTCCCCCCTTACCGTTAGAAACCGGTTGATCGCAATATTGAGCAATCCGGTAAAGCTCATACCGATCTACCTGAAAGGCTTTGATCATGTGGCCAAGGCCATAGCGGTCATTCAACAGAAGATCGTAATAAACCCAAGCGGGGTTGTTGGTATAAGCGACTTTAAAAGTACCGTTCCACACACCGGAGTAAGAACGAAGGACCGGGTCATAATTGACTGGAACCTTGACTCGTAGCCCCCTCAAGTGGTAGGCTCGCGTCGGGGTCTGGTTGAACTGGGAAGCATCGAACTTCAAACCATAAATGGCCGAGTTTGGATAACGAAACTTGGCGTCGATGATTTCGGTGTAAGAAACCACGTTGGTCAGGTTGCTGATCAGGCCAGAGGTTGAATCCTGGGTCAATCGGATAACCCGAATAGTCCAACCAACGCTGGAGGATGGAAGGTCAATCCGGTGGCTACGCTCGTACAGACTTGTAGTCTTGCCGTTGAAAGCGCTGTTGACCACAGACACCCAGATGCCATCGCCAGTCTTAAGTTGAATGGTATACCCGACGTAAGAACCCGTGGTGTCACCAGTAGTTGCATTCTGCTCGGTCATGCGGGGTGTGGACAGTCTAACTCGGACGGCGGAAAGCTGGTTGTTGTTGATAGCCTTGACCCAGGGCAAATCATACTTCAAAGCAAAGCCAACTGCCTCTTCATTCTCAACACTCGGAAATCCCTGGATGTAGGATTGATCCTGAGTACCGTGCCTGGCTTGAATCACGATGCCCGGGTAGTTGACGCTCCCATCTGCATTCATAACGGGAGTTTCGCTCAGGAAGATAGAACGGGCACCGTCCACCAGGCCCTCGATCTCACCCTCTGAGGTTAAATCCAGCAGATTGGCATATGCAATACTAGCCAGACTGTCAGGAGCTTCTACGGGGGCACGAGGCGGCTCAGGATCACTGCCACCTTTAGCGCCGTAGAGAATCATGCCTGTAGACGAAATCCGACTAGGCGGCATTTCAAGATTTCCCCGACGTACCGCAATAACTAGTGGATGAAGTTTCATTGCTGATCCTCTGCAAAGATTCCCGCGCTGATTACAGCGCTACCAACTATCAATTCACCATACAACACGGGAATGGCGTTCCCTTGAGCAACAGTATTAACCGGACCATTAAAAGCATAACTGGGACGGTTGGTAACTTCATCGGCTGCGCCAAGGCCTTTTGTCTGTGGTGTTAGAAGAGCGGCAACTCCCCCGGCCAACATCGCCAGGCCAGCAGCAAACGTGGGAGCACCAAAGTAGCTGGCAACAATAAGAGCCACACCAACCACAGTCTGGAGGATGCCCGCACGTTTGCTACCACTGATCACGGGGGCAATTCGAATCTCGTCTCCCCCGAAAGCGTAGTCCTTGACCTCTTCTAGGTTGATATTCTTCTTGCCAACAAAAACCCCAAAAACCAGGCCACGGTCTTTGGCGTTAGTCATGAAGGCTTCAAAGCCGTCGATAAGGGCACACAGTGCCCGGATGGCTTCGGCGGGGGAGTTAACCACAAACTGGTGGCATTTTCCGAATTTCTTGCCGAGTTCACCATACAGGCGAATATCCCTCAGACGTTCTTGCTTCGCCCAGTCAGCCATGAAACCTCCAGATGCTTACAGTATGTTTCAGCCAGTAGCCCCCATAAACATCACGCTTGGAATCTGACCCGTACATGTGATGGAGAATACTTCCCGGGGTCGGGTGAAGGTCAGGCTGAGTCCTGAGGATACCTTCTTTGAGGTAGATGCCAGCATGGTTGGGGACTGGAGAACGGATTTGCATTAAGACAATATCGCCTTCTTGCAAATCTATGTTCTCTGGATCCTCACCCGGAACTTTCTTGAACCCAGCTACGGGTAAAAGGTCCAAGTATAGATTCTGCCCCCTGTCCCACCACCCATCTTCCCTTTCGTAATTACCCAGGTCCAGGCTGCGCTCCCACTTGTAATAGTCCAGGATTACCTGGAGACAATCCAAAGTGCCGTGGATAAAAGGGCGACCAACCAGGGGGGACTTATAGCCACTCGGGTGAGTAACCGAAATACCCTCCCGATAAATTTCACCTTGGTCGTTTTTCTTAATGCTGTAAATGTACCAGGGAAGCTGAGAGGCTTCGATACCCACTAGATCACCTTCCGATGGCTTTTCAGACCAATTAGGATGCGAGTGGATAAACGCCACAATCGGCGAAATATCCTCGGCGTCCGCCCAGTCCTGTGGACTAGTTTGGAAATGGTTATCCTTATCTGGACCTGTCAAAGTGTTTCGGCAGGGAAAGTAGGAACCGTTCTCCAGCAAGAAACCGCACCCCTCTGAGGGGTAACAGGATATCAGGTGCTGGTCAATAGCGTTCTGTGTGGATATTTTCATCGCATGAGTCCCGCCGCTGGAAAAGAGCCGTAAGGAAGTTCTGCCAGTTGTCCAAATCTTAGTTTACAACTACGGGGCAATCCACCACACTTGTCCTGGGTAGCATCCGTAGTTATGATGTCGTACTCGTTGGCCACTGGCGGGCCGTTATATCCACAGTACGGGCCTCGGTATCCGCCGATAGTCAGCCATCGGCAAGTGTTGGCAATAATCTGCCCCCGGGGTAATTGCTGACCCGCAAAATCCAACGGGGACGAAAGTTCAAACTTAACCTGGGTTGGAAGCTCTGAGGCTTTCCGTTCAACATACCACACGTCAGGCGGAAATTCTTCTTCCGGATCGGCTTCTGGCATCCCGTCCAGATATTTAGCCATAGTCCGATGCCGGGTCAGTTTCGCTCCCACCAGGTCCCCGAAGTAAATGCACAAAGCGGCGATAAAACCGTCTGTGTCTCCGAGAGTTAGCGATGGAACTGGCTGCTTGGCCGTACCAGTCATCTCAAATCCTGAGGCTGTCACTGGGTGGGGCGAGTACGCTAATCCCTGGAAGACGATGTCGTCCGGGGTTAGGTTATTGTGGAACCTATAAATCTCAGCCCCAAGCGCCGTAGCATCAACTTCATAAAGCTCTACTAAGGAACCTGGTTCCAGCGTTTGAACATCCGAGTTAATAGCCATCTAGGTTCCCCGTGACATCTCAGTATTGTAGGGCTCAGGCATTGCGGGCCACACAGGGGTGATTGGCCAGGTTGCCTGAAGTTTCACTCTGCCGAGTTTGGCGCTGTAGGTATTCCACTTGGTAAGCTGTGATTTCCTTACTGGCAGTTCCAGTATTTCCTCTTCGGTAGGCTCAATGTAATCGGGGTCATCCGAATCTTGCTCATTAATAAGCCACTCAAGTGTAACTATTCTGCCATTTAGAGCTGACACCTGAGTGGAGGCTTGTCGAGTAAGGATGTTAAGTTTTTGGGTATTCTCATATAGAATTTCTAATTCTAATACCCATTCCGGCAAAGTTTCGTAGTATTCTTCCCCAGGCTCCAACTCCATATCGGGGCTGACGCTACGAAACTCACCATTGGACTTAATTGCATATCCCATAAATTACTCCAAAGTTAAATCAACGTTTAAAATAATAACTCTGGAACAATACCCGCATTGTGGCGTTAGCCGCGTTAGCATGTCGCCAGAAAAATTGTTGAGATGCATTCAGGTTGATTTCAGCTTGAGATGCATTTGAAGTCTGTATATAGAAGTCGTAATTAATTGAACTCACTGCTGACCCGTCGGGGGGGCACCCGAAAAATGCGGTTGCGTCACTTGCCGCATTAATGAAAAACCCTTTCATTCGGTAAGCTGTAAGTGGCGCCACACCTGAACAATTTACGGGCTGGGAGGTAATCACCGAAGCATTTAGAATAAAAAAGGGGGCCGTTGAAAGGTTTCCAGAATAGGACATAGTACCCGGATGATGAGAAAACGGCACTATGCTATTGGCCGCAATGGTCACAATAGAGCCCAGGTACCGTCGCGTGTTATCACCAGTTTTTGTATAACCCCCCCCCGAGTAACTCAGGGGAACGGCGGTTGAAAACTCAATGGATGGGGTTCCCCCATTACTATAAAGGTATATGTGGTAAAGGGTTGAGGCTGAGGTAACCATACCACTAAGTGTTAGTGGATTGGTCAACTGAAGTATCGAACTAGAGCCGGGTATATAGGCTGAGCCTTCAGATACTGTTAAAGACTGTGCCCCATTCCACGTTAACATCAAGCCTTCTATATAAGACTTCCTAAATTCTGAATTGCGTCCAGTCCCCCCTTCGGATACTGAGAGGGGAGTAGAACTGGATATACCCAAAGCAGTCCTAGCCGCTAACTCACTAGCGGCGCCCACTAATGAACGGCCCAGGGCATTGAATACCGTTAATGAGGCGGTATTAGCCCCCGTGTAATAGGCCAGTCGATCGGCAGCGGGCACCAAGCCAGACAGAGCCGCAAGAGAATCTGAAAGACTTTGACCGATGGGGAACCAGTTGGCCAGAGTGCTGGCGGGTAGTGCAGCAAGGATATATGGTTTATTTGCTTCATCCGTGCGGATGGCAATGTCCCCCTGGTTGGCAGGCAATGCCAGCATGGCAGCCTGGCTTGAAACCGGGTAAACGTTGTTGATCGAGATGTCCGGGGTCTGGGATGGTAGCAACTTACCATCCGCCCCCAAAGATGCCGCTCCGCTGGGAGTCCCCAGATCCGCAACTGCGGCAGTTCCTAGTCCGATGTCAGTTCTTACATCAGCGGCGGTAACTCGGGACAGGATTGAACGTCCCAACGCGGTTAGAACAGTGGCCGACAATGCTCCCACACCCGTGAAATACGGGAGGCGATCCGCCTGGCCGATAATAGCTGCCAACGAGGTAAGGTTGTCGTTTAGAGGCTGTTTCCCGGAATACAGTTCGGTGAAGTTAGCATTAATCTTTAACCCCCCCGTCCTTAGGGGATCACCATCCTGGGTGTTCGGGGCCGTACCAAGGTTGATTGTCTGCTGACTCATGGGAAATATACCTGTTCAAATACGGCGGTCAATCGGCACTGTTCACCAACGTGTGAGATCTCGCTATAAGTCTCACACGTTACCCTGATCGGCTGAGTGTAGTTAGGGGGAGTCCACAGGAACGATTGCCAACCGCCGTGTTGGTCGAGAAATTGCTTGGCGGTCAGCACGTAGGCGTAATCGTTATCTACGGCTACGTTCCAGGTTGAGAACTTATTATTAAGTCCATCACCAACCTTCTGGGCATAACCCTCACCGAACTGAGCCCTTTTAACCCTGAAAGCGGTTTGACCCGTGGGCTTGGTTTCAATCTTAAAATCAAATACTAAATCACCCATAACGATTTGCCTCCTGGTTCCAGAGCAGTCCACCCGGTTGCTGTTCTTCGCTGATAACCTGAAGGGTCATGGCCCGTAGGCGATTACCAAACTGACTAGCCTGGGAATCATCGCTACCTGAGGAACCGGTTTCGTTACCCCGGTTGTCCACGTTCACGTTCAGTTCAACGTTAACACCAGAACCACCTGAGGATGCGGGAGATACGGGTGTAACGTTGCCAGCATTGCTGTCAACCAGGAAGGAGCGTCCATTGCTGTTGTAAAGCTCAGGACCGCGTTCGCCTACCTCGTACATCTGCCCACCCACTGTGGAACCGCCTGAGGCGCGCCCAGGGAACGATAAGCCCCCAGAGCTGGCGTCGAACTGGCTGGCGAAGTTAGAAGCGCCTGTAGCGGCACCTCCGGCGGTCGCAGCAGCGGTAGCCCCGCCTCCACCGAAATAACTGCCAGCAATACTTGCCCCCACACTGAACAGGCTTCCAAGCCACCCGCTTCCTTCGCCACCTCCAGAGCTACCGAACATAGCCTTGGTAAGTTGTGCAGCGGCTGCCTCAGCGGCCATACGCTGTACTACTTTGATGAAACCCAGGAGCATTCCATCTAAACCTTCGGCAAACGGGTCAAACAGGAAGTCAGCAAAAGCATCTTGAGTATTTCTAGCGGCCTGTTTACTGAGTTCTTCCATGTCGATAAAACTACTGGATAGCTTATTCTGCTGTTTCTCGTACGCTTCCGTTACTTGAGAAACTGCTTCTTCATGTTGTTGCTGACCAATCAGCCCAATCTGTTGTGCTTGCCACAGAGTCTCGATCTGCTTCTGGTAAGCGGCTGCCAATTTCTGAGACTCAGTCCACGTCGATTCTTCAACATCCCTCAGTTCTTCTATGAGGCGTTTGCGTTTCTCGAGTGCGCTCTCGATCTCATGGAGGTCATCCAATTCCTTCTGGTGATCTTTGTCGAGTCGAGCCATCAGGTTGGCCCGGGCACTGGACTCGGCGGCGGTATTCTTTTCGATGATCTCTTTGCGCTTCTCGTAAGAAGCTGCGATGGTTTCTTCTTCGGTATTGAGTGAGGCCACCAGATCTTCGAATTCTTTCTTTTGCTGTTTGGCTTTCGCTTCGGCTTTTTTCTTTTCAGCGGAAGAAAGTCCTTCTCCGCCCGAAGCTGGATCTCCGCCGACTTTGTATTGAGCCAGCCGGTCTTCATTCAGCTTCCGACGCGCTTCGAGTTGCTTCTCGTACTCGGTACGCAATTCCTGACCAGCAGCAATCTGTTCATCGATTGCCGCGAGTTGGGCATCCTTCTCCTGAGAGATGTCATCGATCATCGCCTCACGAACTTGATTGGATTGCTCATACCGTTCGTTATAGCGTTTTCGAGCTTGGTCCAGAGTGTCGTCTGAAAAGACTGCTGCGATGGCATCCTTGGCATATGCGCCCTGGGCCACCAGACGATCCACAAAGGCAATAGCCTCTACAGCGGCCTCCTGAAAGTAAGCACGGATCTCAACGGGGAATTCTTTAAACCCGAGGTAAAGTCCTTTGGAAGCTACCTTGGCATCGCTGCCCCACTTACCCCAGGTATCGTTTATGAATCCGTCAACGATGTTAATAGAGTCTGTTACGTCCTTGCCCCACAGTCTCCAACCGATAGCCGAGGCTTTCAGATAAGCATCCATCTCCCCGGACTTGAACATCGTGTTCAATTCTTCCAAAGCCTCGGAGGCCAGGTCCGCTTGTTGCTTAATGATTTCGCCCACACCGGATTGGCTGACGTTGCGAAAAAGCGAGTCCCAGTTATCCTCGAGGTTTGCAAGGGAACCATCCAGGGTTTCCATCCGGCGCTGCATGGCCCCGGCGAACTGGTTCTCACCCAAGGCCATCAGGTATTTCTCGATCTCCGCCGCATTGTTCTTAACGGAAGTCTTAACACCCTGGAACACAAAGCTGACGTTGTCGCCTTCTACCTTAGCCTTGATGCCGAATTCCTTAAGACGCTCGAATTCACCCGTGGCCGCGTCGGCTACAGCACCAATCATTTGATCGAGGTTCTTGCCCATCGCAGACGCGGTGTTACCATACGAGATTAACGCTTTCTCGGATGGCGTCAGACCGAGGTTTACCAGCTGAGTAAACCCGGCTACGGCCTGCTTAAGGTCGTATGGAGTTTTCTGGGCAAACTCTTGCAAAGCCTCGAAAGCTTCGGCTGCATTCACCGAAGACTTAGTCGCGGTAATCAGGCCAGCGTTGAGAACGTCGAACTCACGAGTTACCGCAATCAACTTCTGAGCCAGGGCGGTTACGGACACCAGCGCAACTACTGGACCAACCAAACTCTTGAAAGTAGCGTTCAAGCCATCCGTGGCTTTTTCGGTTTTCTTTGCCTGCTTCTCGAATGAGTCCAGGTCTTTGGTGCCCTTGGTCAACTTACCGGAGTCGACCTTGATCTCTAGTGCCGCTGTATCAACCGACATGATGAACCTCCCAGTTTATGCGATCCAGAGACCGAATAACTTCCACCTCCCATCCGGCCACAGGAATGGCCCGGGCTAGCGACCAATAGTGGATTTCCTGGTAGGACAATGCAGTGCCCGTGAATAATTCTCGGTACCATTCCCAAAGGTAAACGAGTTCCTCCGGACAGGCAGGAATCTCGGCAAGAGCTTTAGGTTTTTTACCTAGGGTTTTCCAAACCTGGACAAGTGAGGCCCGAAGAGATTGTTTAGATCCCTTCGGGTACTTATCTAGTTTGAACTCGGCTCGGGCGTATTCACGGAGTCCGTCGAGCCGTTCTTGAAAAAAAGCGACCGCTTGGCGGCCACCTGGTTTACCGCATCCTGAATCTGTGGTGCGTTACGGAAGAACTCGATAACATTCTGCCGTGTACACTCCTCGGGAAAGCTCCAGGAGATAACCAGGGAGGCGATCAACTTACGCATCTCCTCCTGGTGGGCCAGGTCGGAGTCCTGGAGCTTGTCTTCGATGATCCGACGCAGAGCACGCTTCGACTGAACTTCAGCCAGACGGAACTCATCGCTATCAGAACCCCGAATACGAATCCATTCGCCCGAGGGGGTATCGGTGCCGGGCAAGTAGAGGGGAAGTTCAATCCCCTCATTTGCCGCATCCCGCGTAAAGAAATCCTTCATGCTCATGCCGGGATCCTTTCGATGATGATGTTAGTTGCGGTGGTTGGATCCAGCAAAGCCTGGAAAGGCATGCTGAGTGTGATCGGGCCTTCACCCGCGACATCGGGTTGACCGCCCGTATACTTCAGTCGGGGGATGGTTACTTCATACGAGTTGCCTTCCCCGTCCGGTAACGTGAAGGTCAGCGAGGAGGTTGTCTCGTTGATGAACTTGTCGAGGAGTACCGAGTCCTCGAAGTAGGCGGTCACCTGGCCGGTGATATTGGAACGACCCACACTTGGTTTGATAGAGAACTTGGAACCGACGACGAATCGTGGTGCCATGCCGTTGTCCAGGTTGAGGGTGATCTCGGTTACTACTGCAATCGGAGTGCCCGATTCGCTGAGGGTTCCGGTGAAGGAGTCCAGCGGTGAAGTGGTGGTTGGAGCCGGGTAAGTCGCACCGGCAATGATTGCGGTATCGGTTACAGCCGAGATGCCCAGCACACCGATAGTGCCGGTAACCATGGCATTCGCGCTGACCTGGAGAGCCAGGGTGTTGAACTCAACGCCACGGAAACGGTGATACGGTTTGTTAAGCGTCCCGAGGTCCGCAAAGAAGCGTTCGGCGGTAAACGTGCGACGGATTACCCCGGCTTTCAGTACGTTCGCCGTCCAGGTGCCTTGTAGGAGCGCCTGGAGGATCGTATCGAACGATCCATAGCTCAGCTCGATACTGATATCGCCGCCGACCTGCTGAGCACCGTGACGGAAGTCGGCAATCTGCCGATCATCGCGGAGTTCTTCGGATTGTAGCGTCTCTTTCGAGAGCGCGAGTGTGGTGCCAGTGTGCCGGACGGTTTCCCATGCAGGCGTGTCAGGAGTGACCCCGGGGGTGACCTCGGGAACGATTCGTAAACTGTGACGCGAGCCATCAGCCATGGGGTATTACCTCCGAATGAGTGCGTAGAAATAGACAGTGAACGGGTTTACCAGATTCCCTTCAACCGTATTGAACTGGCCAAGACCAGAACGAACGATTACAACTTCCTGACCATCGTAGAACTTACGGCTACCCGCCTTGAAACTTTCACGAAGGGTATCACCGAGACGTGACGCTGCAAGAACACCTTTGTCCACAGGATACTTCATCAGCACCTGCAGAAACCCCTCTACGATATCGTCACCTTCATCGCCTAGGGTATAAACGGTTGGCTCGTTTTGAATAACTGACAGGTCTGCATACGGCTGACCAACGGGCGGAGTAAACTTATTGGCGGGAGTACTGAACGGGACCATCCCCGGAACATCCTTCACCGCCTGTATCAGAGCCTGGTAGATCTTAGTCTGACTCATACTATCGAGTTCCCTAAGGTTTGTTTGGCGATGGTATTAAACCGGGCCACGTTTTTACGCATCATGCCCTGAGGCGCTTTCACCTTGGAATGTCCCAGGTACTCGATGGCGTAGGCATACGGGAGGTTGTTTCGAAGGTAGATGGTATCAGCCAGCAGAGCACCATTGAGAACTTGCTGAATTTCCCCTATAACGGCTTCGGCGGGTCGATACTCGATGGCAGTTGCTAGGGGGTTATTAGCACTGCAGCGCCAGTTGGCTCTCAGTGTACCTTCCAGCACGGGGGTGTCGTAGATAACCGCACGGAACAGGCGGAGAATAATCTCACGCTTCTGGTCGTGCATTTGCTTGTCAACTTTCTTGCGCCACATCTGGATCTTTTGAGAAAAGCTCATTAGACCCTCCGCAATATGCCTTTATAGAAGATATCGGTCTCGCCGTCCGGGTCAAGAGTCTGCAAAGTCTCCAGACGCCACCACTCGTCCTTGATCATTACAAAGTCAAGCGGCAACGGACGCCATTTAAGGTCCTGGGTCGAAAGCAAGTAATCTTTCAAAACCGAGAAATCAATAGTTCCGTTATCACCACGGAAACGTTCATAACGCGCATCGATCGCACCGGTCTTTGGCGGTAGAACTACCATCCAGGCATTCTGGTTCATGATCACAGGATCGACGGGTTCTTCCGTAACGGGGTCTATACCACCATCAGTTTCGCGCTTAAGCGCAAGAAGGGCACCGTTGTTTCGGATCAACCGTTCTGCGGTTGCCCGGTTCCGAATGTACTTGGCATTGCTCATCCGCGCACCACCCGGACTCGCATACCGGACGATCCCATGAGGATGGCCAGCTTCGAGTCAATCTTGGGAAAGGAGACGGGAACTCCGGAGTCCACACTGTCCTGGTACTCGACCTCGAGCACGTCCACTTTCTCGCGCTTTACCGCTGCAGTAGAGTTTGGCATCAGGTCGGTTTCCAGTGCTTCACCAGTTGCCTGGCTCTGGGCCTCTTTGAGTTGCCACGGAATCTCGTTCTCAGGAACCGAGTAACAGTCAATGACCACACCCCTGCGTGGCCAGCTTGTTCTCTGGTTCTGTGTGGTTGGATAACCTTTGTAGCGAGAACGGAAAGACTCGATGTAGTCGAAAGCCTGAACGGCCATTACTTCAACATCGGAGTCAGAAGAAGGAAGCCTGATACCGCGTGCCTCACAATAAGCACGGATATCAGCAACGGAGACATAAGAGTTGGCCCCGGTAACAATCGAGCCATCTTCAACAATCAGGGCCATATTCTTTTTTCTCCTAGGAGTGAGGTAGCCTTCTCGTCGTCGTTGCCGTGTAGCCTCTGGCGTAACGGCGAGAAATGCCCCTAGGTATTAATCCCCCCTTCGGGGGGATAATACCAGCATGTCGCGGGACTACCCAAAATTTTTATTCTTGGGCCGGTTTGACTTCGTAGTAGTCGACCAGTTCCGCCAGCAAAACATCTTTGTTGGCTTTGGGGTCGTCGAGGGTGATGTCATGCGCGGCTGCCAGATCCAGGAGTTCCTGTTTCTTCAGCGAGGACAAGTACTCGTGAGTAACTTGATCCTCGGCGGGAAAGCCACCGCCGTTCCCCCGCGCCTCGTCGTTATCGGCCTGAGTGCGGATGTCATCGGCTTTTTCATCGGGCGTCGGAACGCCTACCTTGATCTGGCCGTCTTCGCCCTGCACGAAACCCCAGGACTGTTTGTCTTTACGACGAATGATATGGTCGGTCATGTCTGTAACTCCAAAAGGTGCCGTCCTTGGCAGAGGAAGGATTAACCCGAAACGGCGACGGTCAAGAACGCCATTGGGATGTGCTCACGCGGCAGAACGCGGTTCCAGTTGGTAGCGTTTGCCAGGTCAGCCCAGGAGGCCGAGGCCGGACGGGTCTCGGTGCCGTTACCGGTGATCACGGTGCTGGTGAACGAGTAGCCCAGCGGATGCATGATGTAGTTGCGACGAGTCCACAGGACATCGACGCCGCCACCGTTACCGCGTGCCGCGCTACGCTCGAATTCCTGGCCGTTCTCAGGCGTTTCGGTCGCGTAACCGATAGCACCCGGGCCGAAGAAGATAACGAGGCTCTGACGGCTGCCTGTAGCGCCGAAGATGGGCATACCGTTATCAACCACGACTCGCGAACCCTGGTAGTACGGGATCTGAACCTTCTGCACGTCGTCGGTGACGAAGTCGATCAGGTTGGCTTTCTGCATTTGGGTGTAGACCAGGCGGTGCATCGCAGCCACACCGTAGACGCCCAGCTTGTCGCCCAGTTGCGCTTGTGCATCGATCCAGGCGTCTGCAGTGAACGGGCCGGCTGCATCGGTGACCATGTCGTTCTGAGTGTGGTACGCGTCAGTCGCGCCGATGTTGTCGTTGTAGATGCCGAGTGCGGTGGCGATCAAACGGCGTTCGGCTTGACGTGCCCAGAAGTTGTCCAGCACCGACGCAACGTAGGCCAGCGGGTCCTGCTTGGAAATGGCTTTCACCAGGTCCATCGAACCGAAGCCTTCGTTGAGGAACGCGATCCGGCCCATCTGCAGACCGGTGGTCACGTTACGCGGAGTCGCGATGTCCTCGTAAACGTCGTTCGAGTAGTTCGGTTCGACGGTAGAGTCAATCGGATTCCAGAACGGCACTGCCGCCACAGGCGAGGCGGCGGTCAGGATCGCTTGAATGCGTGGGTCACCGCCAGCCAGGACACCCGACTGGAAGAACGCGGTGCCTTCGACCGGATCTTCGACCATGAACGATTCGACAATCGGGATGTTGGCGCCGCGAGGCCCGAGGATGTCGGAGATGGTGGTTACCGCACCGTGTGGATTGGACTTCGCCATGGCTTGCGGCAACAGGCCAGCAGAAGCGAAGAGGATGGCTGCGCCCAGCAGGGCACGATTGGATGGTTGTTTCATAAAGGTATTTCCTCTGTAGCGGTGGGTTAATTGATTAAGACTTCTTCTTGCTCTCGGCCAGCAGCCGTTGAAACTCTGCTGGATTCTTTTCCATGAGCTCTTTGCGTTCCTGACCGTTATAGTCAGAGAGTTTCGTTTTGCCTTGGCCTCCGCCCTTGCCATCACCTGGAGCACCGCTACCAGAACCTTTGGAACCCCGAAGAACGGGGGTGAAACGTTTGTCATTTTCGAACTCTTTCTTGAGCTCTTCCACAGTCATCGATCCGATGTCGCCATCAGCGTCGAGAACTTTGACAACCGACTTGCCGTCTTCCATAACGGTCTTCAGTCGAGCCAGGATAGCCGGACGCATCAGGTCCGGGTAATCGGTCAGCTCGTTGGTAATACGGTCGGCCACTGCCGAACTGGTCAGACGCGAAATCTCGCTCAGGAGTTCTGTCTCACGGGCGGTGAGTTTACCCGTCGCGTCCGCAAGTTGACGTTCCAGCCTCTGAAGCTTGGCCGCGTCTACGCTGCCTTTAGCCGGATCGCCCAGCGCTGCAATCTGCTCTTCAAGATCCTCAACCTTCGATTGAAGTTCGGTAACCTTGGTCTGCGCTTGCTTGCGTTGGTTTTTTTCATGTTCCTTCGCCCGTTTCAGTGCGCCAGTGTCTTCAAGCCCGGTAACGTCCAGGCGAAAGGTTCCGTCGTCAAGTTCGACGTATTCCTTGGCGATATCAGCCGAGAGACCTTCGAGGGTTTGGAGAATAAGTTGTAAAGCCATGAGCACCGCTCCTAGATATTCGCCTGTTCAAAGGCATTGGGGTTTAAACGTTTCATTTCGTCGAGGGTAAGCGGCTGGAAGTTTTTATCCAACTGCAGTTTAGCGAACTCATCCGAAGACAGTCCGCCGTCGCGGAACAGCTTCCCGCGTGTGGGGCCGAGTGCATCATCCTGGAATGCTTTAGGCTGTCTCCCCAGCCACTCGTAGTAGGTAGTCGATTGATCCACAGGACCGAACTCAGCAGAACGGGTTGCGCCCTGATCCCAGATACTGGGTTTGAAGTAGGGCACTGTCGTTGTCCGGCAGTTCGGATGCAGTGGAGGGGTTGGTCCCTGACCGATAACGAAGACTTGCTGATCCAGCGACTTGCACTGAGTCGAAGTCTTGCCATCCAGGGTTGCGACTATTTGGTAACGGTCGATCAAATCCGAGTTGGCTTCCCAAGTTGCTTCCCGGGCTTGCTGGGAGACATGCTGAGTTGCCGTGCGGACGATTGTCCGGGCGTCCCGGGCATTGGTGTCGATAATGCCGTCCCGAAAATTCCTTGCCTTGGTGCCACGTATCGCTTGGACCGTTTGGCTAATGGTACGTCCTTGTCCCACACTGATCATAATCTCCTTGTTGATGCGGGCGATCTGACGAGTCGACAGGTCGGCAACGAAAGACTCGAGCAAGTCACCAGTTGCTTGGATTGGCTTGGTGATCAAGAACTTCCATGCGTCCTTGGCTTTCTTGATAACCGACTTCTTCAGCCCAGCAACTTCGGCGATGTCTTGGACGACTTCCCGTTCGAACAGGGCCTCGTTTTCGGAAAGCTTGAGCAAGTCCTTCATAAGCTTGTCGCCCTGCTTCCCGTAGATGCTTGCCTGAGCTTCCTTAAGGTCGCTGAGGAGCTTTTTAAGCCCGACCCTGGATAGTTCCGACATGCGACTGATCTTCAGCGCGTTAAGGACCTCCTGGATCGCCGCATCTGCTTCCCGGATAGCCTTGTCGTAATCCCTGACGTATCCGGTCTTCAATCTCTCCAAGTAAACCTGGTGACGGGAGAGAACGTCACGAGGATTGGTGCGGGCCATTACTCGTCACCGGGTACGGCGGGTTTATCCAGGTCGATGGTTTCAGAATCCAATTCTTCCTTAATCTGGTCCTTGGCTTTCTGATCGTCCTCGAAAGCAATACCACCGCGTTTCATGCTCTTGCGGTATTCAGTCCAGGTGATGCCCCCACCCTGCCACTCAGCCAGCAGTTGCGCCCGATCCTGTGGACTCAAACGGGTGATCTCGAAGTCAGTGCTGATTTCAACCAGGATCGTTCCTGACCCGTTGGCGTAGATCAACGCACTTTCGAGTGCTTTCATGTAGGCCGAGGAGGTATTCTTGGCCACACTGCTGAGAGTGCTGTTTTCAATTACCGAGTCGCGGTTCTCTTCGGTTGCGGTAGTTGCCACTGCCTTGTTCTCGGCAATCTTCGCGCCGAGAGCGACCAGTTGTTTTTCTTTCTGGTCCATGCCTTCCTTGGCAAGCGTGTTGGGATTCATCTGAAGCAAACCCATCTGGCCACCGGCAGGCAACGGGATGAACTCGCGAGTACCGAGGCGCAGTTCACCATTCCAAGCCTCGTTGAGCCAGTTCTCTGTGATACCGGATGCGTACGGGGTCGGTTGCCCCATCATGAAGATGCACTCTTCATACTCAGCCGAGTTCCGGTAGTGCGCGATGTTGATATGCGCCATACCTTCCAACGGGGGTTTATCGATTTCGGAATCGTTGTCCGAAGAACCGATGAACTCGAACGGAATGCGATCCCAGTTCTTGCCGTCGCCTTTGGTTGGGTAAGTGATGAGGACTGGTTTCAATCCGCCGTCCACCTCCCGCCACACCACACACTTGAAAACGAGGATGCCCAACTCACTGCGTTCCATTCGCAGTTCGCGATACTGGGTCTTCTTCTTGCATTCGAAACCATCATCGGCCTCGACGTAATCTTCCTCGAGCACGACCAGGCTGAGATAGCGCAAGTCGTCTTCGGTAGTCCAGCGCCAGTTGATGATGCGTTCCGGTGCATACATCTGGATGGTCGGGCGAACTTGGCCGGAAGTCTGCTGACCCCGGGTAACGTTCTGACCGGACTTGGCTGTGAAGTCGGTATACAGACCAGCACGGCCCAACGCCAGTACTTCGCCTGCCGTTGCTTTGACCTGCTGCTCAAGCGTAGTCGCCTGACCGTCTACGTCCAGAAGCATGACTTTCAGGATCGCAGGCAGCGTGACCACACAGGGGCGGTAGAACATCTGGCCGATATAGCCCTCGTGCGTCCGTGCGGTCGCGTCGAAGAATACGGCCCGCAGGATATAGGCGTTGTACCGGGCGACGGCTTCCGTGGTAGTCTTCCCCGGTTCCGGCTCAGGCAGGTAAGTGGTGCCGCCTGCCTTTACAGCAGCGGGGCCTTCGAGAACATCTCGAATCATTTTGTAGATGGGCTTGAGTTTGACAACCTCAGGCCGGACGGACTTAACGCTCATTCGCGTGACTCCCTTTGATCTTCGTAGCCATAGGCTTAGGACCGAGGACCTTATAACGAACATCGTCATACAGGTGATCTTCGGCATCAGTGTCCACGTCTTCCGTATTCTTCGGATCGCGAGGCAGGTTAGGCAGGATTGAAATAGCTGCACGGCAGTTATTCATGAAGTAGATACCTGGGCCTTCCCGTTCTTTCATGCGACCCCGAACCAACTCGAGACCGTTAATGCGAGTACCTGCGGCTTTGTTCGCCGGAATCCAGCGAATGCCCTCGGTAGCCATCTTGTCACCTATGGTCGGAACGTCCGACTGTGTGGTCTGGTAAATCTGAGAGTCGGCAGGTCCGGGGAGCACAGTTCCCCGTATCCAACCCTGATCCCTCATTTGCTTCTCGCGCTCTTTAATGCCGAGTGCGATTTCCTTAGCAGAAAGCTTCAATCCTTCGTTGCTGCCAATCTCCTTAGTCATGTACCATTCCGCGATCCGTATAAACGATCCGCGTGGGAAGCATCTGGTAGTCTCGTATTCCTCAAGACGACCGTTTTCAAATCGACGCTCCAGATACGTGACCTCTTCGCCGTTGCTCTCCGCCCACCACCCCACAGAGGCAGGGTGCGAAGAACCCCAGTCGAAAGATCTGTCCAATCGCCAGCCAGCCGGGATACGGAATCGCGGAAGAACCAAGTGAGCCTCTTCCCACACATCATCGAAGGCACCACCTGCAACGATGTTCCAATCCCCGTCCCTCATGGCTTTAATCAACGCGGGATCGCCCAGACCCTCGAGACGGTCGAGATAGTCCGGGTCGTTTTCCATCAGCGTCGGGTTATCTTGAATCTTCGCGGGGATGTAAGTCCGCAACATGCCGCCATCCACTTTCCGAGTTCGGTTAACCTCGAGCGGTGCCGCATAATCGACGAAAGTACGTTTGACCCACACGTGGCCTTTCGATCCCGGGTTAGATCCGCAGATAATCAACGGCAACTTGTCGCTGAGCATCAGGCCCGGGGCCAATTCCCGGTCGGGAACTTCGAGGCCACCTTTACGAACTCGACCACGGAGGAATCGATATTCCTTCTCGGTGAAGTGCGTCAGTTCGTCCATCAGCAGAACGTGAATCTCAGCCCCCTGATATTTCAGAAGGTCTTTCTCATGCTGGAGGTGGCACAAGTGAATCTTCGCGCCATTCCAGAATTCGATGTAGTTCTTGCCGACGTTTATCTTGCAGAGCTTGGCGTTCAACCAAGGCCACAGAAGCAACGGGAAACCTCCCGGCCCTTCCATATGGTTCTTGTAAAGATCGCCGAAGTGTTTACGAAAGATGTAGACCTGCAGGTTCGGCACCATCGTGCAAAGCAGAATGGCCAAGATGCGCATCAAGTGGCTCTTGCCTCCGCCAGCCGCACCGCCGTACAGGATCTCAGTAGCCTTGGTCAGCAATGCCGACCCTTGCTTGTGGTGGAGCTTAAAATCGAGTGCTAGCTGCATAAGGTCACTGACCTGTCGTATTTCAGGGTAGCTGAGAGCTCCTGAGGGGCTTGTGAGGGCTTAAATAGCCGCATAACCCCGGCTACCCTAGCTTATGAGTCGTTTAAGAGCCTCTGATGCAGCCACGAGACGGCACCTATAAGACTAAACTTTCGGTTCGATGCGACGTAGCAGGTGACCGCTCCATCCGCCTCGGTGATCATGGCAATAGCCACCGCCTTGATGTCCCCCGTCTTCGCACGTTCAACCAGCGACTCGAGGAACTCGACAGTCTCCTGGTTAGGCGTAGCACCTTCAATCGGTTTGCCTTCAATCGAGAACACATTGTTCATTCGGAAGTACTCGGTAGTTGATGAGCCAGGATGTCAGCGGCACGGCCAGCGGATCTTCTCCTTTCTCGGGTTGCCACACATAGTGGAACTTACCATCCAGGCCACGGGCCGGATCGAGCACCACCAGTTCTTCACCACGGCTATCGAGGATTACCTGGTGGAACTCGCCGCGACAGTTCAACGACGGAACCGATACCAGGTACACGAAACCACCGTAGACCGTGTGGCCTTCGTAGAACCCCCGTTGGAACTGCACGTCCAGTGCTTCGAGAATCCATTCAACGTTTACCTCGTTGGCCCAAAGCTTTTCGTGGAAATGCTCATAAGCCATCTTTGCGGGTTTGCCTGCCAGCATGGCGCAACAGGTAACCACACAGGAATCGTGAGTCGGTTGGGTTTGATGTTTCATTTACTTGTACCACTCGATGAGTTCTTGCATGGCAGCCGCGCAAGTCTTTGCCGAGGACTTCCAGGCATTCGAGATGTTAGCTGCCTCCTTGCCGCCCTTCGGCTTTCGGTTCGGGGGCAAGTAACAAGGACGCAGGAGGCCCGAGGGCGGTACTAGCTTCTGGTACTTGACTTCCACCAGAGGTTTTGGCGGGGGTGTCGGGGCACGAGTCGTCGTACAGGCAAGCAACAGACTCAGGCATAGGGATATCAAAATAACTTTTAGCATCGGCATCGGTTTTCTCCAAGTCGTCCAGCTTGTCCCTTAGCTTCTGGTCGTTATCCCTGAGGGTCTGGTACGTGTTTAGCAGTTTGGTTACTGCCAGGTTGTCCTTTTCCCGTTGCCCGCCGAGGGTATCAATAACTTTGGCCTGAGCCTCGTTAACCCCCTCTACTAAGTCTATCCTTTCATTTGCCCGTTCGACTTTGACCTTCTCGGTTTCAAAGTCTGATTTAAGGTTGGTGATGCTGATCTCCTGGCGGTAGGTCTGCATCTTCAGAGTAACGGCCAGCCCAGCCACACCAATCAACAGTGCTAGCACCGCATACTCAACGTAAAGTCGGATCTTGCTCGTTATCAGGCCCATTGCTGACTCCTGCCTTGCGAAAGACGAAAGGTTCAAGTTTTCGGATAGTGGCGGAGGCACCAAGCCAGCCCCCCACACCAACGATAACGCCGGTCATCTCCTCGCCTACCCCGGTTGCCCGACAGAGGAGGAGTATCAGGACGCCAGCGAACCCAGCAGCGAAGCCCTCGACCAGGAAGCGGCCAAGCGATGGCTTCTGCCCCGCGTCGAATGCCCGCATGAGGTAACCGAGAAACCCTCCGATCACGGACAGTGCAATGTAGGAAACGAGTTTGACCCACCAGCGGGTCTCAGCGTCCATCCATCACCCCCTTCGCTTTGAACCATGACGATCCCCACTTATCAGCGCGGGGGTGGCCAGGTCGCCACACGTTCAGGTAGGTGAGCCAGCCAGCCGACTGGGATTCGGGCAATGCGCCGCTGTCAGTCCACAGGAGCAAACGGGCGAGGGCGAAGTTAAGCACGTCGTCAGTCTCGAGACGCTCCCAGATGGCCTTCAGGTTCTTCGGGTCAACGCCGCGTGCTTTGCATACCGCCTCAGCGTGCGGCTTGCTCGCCGGGTGGGTCATAACGCCGTAGACGCCCGCCCGGGAAACCTTGTTCCCGAGTTCGAATTGGTTCAAGCCGCGTGCCGGGCCATTGCCGTGCTGACGACGGTACAGGCCATCCGATTCTTGGAACGCGATAGCCAGGACCATCTGTCCTGCGGCGGGGGCACGCATCTTTTCCGGCAGTAGCGCGAAGGCTTCCTTCAACTGAGCAATCATTCCTAACCTCCGATGATGATATTGACAGAAGGCTGGATACCAGTGAGGTCGCCAGTCGATTTCTTGTTGTACTTCTTCTGCTCGAGTAGGTAGATGATCAACTTGTCGTTGCCATCCAGCGCTTCTGCCCGGGCGTGGTCGTCGATCCGGTCGATAGCGTCCTCCTGAGCGTCCGCATACGCTTCTGCGAAGTCCGGGTCCTGGATCTTCAGCCGTAACCAGGCGCGAGTGACCCCAGCGACCTTGCAGGCTTTCCTGATTGATCCGTGACGGGCGATCTCCGAGAGGAAGACGTCGGCCTCGTCGCGGTTGATTCCCGTCTTGGCCATATATCAATCCTCGATGTGACCTACGAACTCGCCGTCTACCACAACGAACACCGCACGGGCATCCTCTGGCACGTCGACTTCACGTTCATGCCGGTCGCCAGTAACCCGACCCTGGAACTCTTCCGTGTGGATCACTTCGGCACCGTGGTAGAACTCGACCCGACCAGCGCCGAATCCCATGCCGTTTACCATTCGCGTAATGACGATTTTCATTTTCATTCTCCAAACAACAAAAAGCCCCGCGTTAGCGAGGCTGATTGGTAAAGGTTGAGGTTAGCTGAGTTTCTTCAGCAGCTTGCGCAGGCTTTTAACGGATGCCGGATCCATAACCACCCGGAGAGCATGTTCGAGTGCGGCAAGCTGTTTCTTGCTGGCTTTCGGTTCCGGCGCGAAGTGGTTGGTCGTGATCATAGGTGCCAGTTGCGTTTCGCTGATGACGCTGGTGAGACGATCCAGGATCTCGGCGGTGTTTATGTAGACCTTGTCGCCGTCTATGAGAAATTGAGCCTTAGCCGGTTCAACGCCAAGCCCAAATCCTGAGACGTACTGTTGGCCAGCGCCGTTGGTGGCAGTCTTCAGCGTTACGCTCGGACGTTCTTCCATCGTGCCATCGATGATGTTCTGCTCAGTCCACATACGAGAGGCAGTGGCCTGAGTGTCCGAGTCGTACCAGGCCTTACCGAAGTCACCGGTGAAGAGTTTACCGAACTGCCAGCCGTCTTCGTCGCGGAACAGGTGCGTAGCCCAGTGAGGCCAGTCGGTAGGCTTGGAAGACAGCATTTCCAGGTACGGTTCACCGGGCGTTGCTTTTTCGGAGTTACCGCACGCACCGCCTTGAACCAGCGTTACCAGGTCGCGATGGTCCAGGACTTCGAGGAGAGCATTCAGAGTAGAACCTGGACTCTTAGCGTCAGGTCCAACGTAATCAGCCAGGATCCGCTGCGATTCCCGGATAGCCGTGACCAGCTTCTGTTCATCCGCCCGTTGTTCACGGATAACCTTCGCCTGAGCGGCTAGGTCAGTACCGCGCTTCTCGCAAAGCTGGCTGAGGTCTTTGTTCTTCACCGTCAGGTCGTGCAAGGCATGAACGGCAGACTCAAGAGCATTCCATCCCTTCTCGTCACCAAACTGACCGTAAGCCGACCCCTCGTTACGGAACCAGTCGACCAGGGCATTCTGGCTAAGCTCGAAACCTTCCACACGACTGAGGGCTTTGCACTTGGCTCCAACCTGCACCTGAACCGAACGATCCAGCTCAGTAACGCGGGAATCCAGGCGGTTCAGTTCAGCGGCCATTGCGTTAGCACCGTCCTCGGTCGCCATGCCGATAGTGAAGCCCGGCCAGGTGACGCCGATACAGGAACCACAGAACTCGCGGTCGAGCTGGACAGATACGCGGTATTTCTTCATGGCTAAGGACTCCTTAGGCCGTTTAGGGAACTTAAACTCTATCACAAAGAAAAGCCTCCCGTAGGAGGCGGATGTCGCTATAAGAAAATGTTAATCCCAATCTTCGTACACGCAGTGCGGGCATACGTTCAAAGGTCCGTGTTTAAAGAAGCATTGACGATCAACGATCCTCCAATCACCGAAGAGGTAAACTGCGACGTTAACTCGAGGCTTAATCCGACGTTTCATTACATGCACTCCACAGAGATCAGGTCCAGGTTCTCGAAACCGATCAGGCTACCTGAGCCAGGACCGAACGGGGTACTTCTTCGTAGCCCATCGCGATCAGGATGCTGCCTTCGCGTGGGGTAGCTGGGACCAGGTAGATACCAGGCTCGCCCATCAGGACGGTGACCCAGTACTTCTGGTTCATCGAAGCTTGGTTAGCCAGGCTCAGGCTACGGAATTTACCAGCGTTGCTGAGGGCGATTCGTTGGCGGGTAGTAAGCATGTCGGTATCTCCGGTTGGTATGGTCTTATTCTACCAACCAAACAAGAAGCCTACCATGGAGGTAGGCGATATTTCTTGAAGATTATTTATGCTGCTTGGCGTATTCCTTCGCAACCTTCAGCCGGATCGCGTAGCAGATGAAGATACCGTTCTTGTACAGGTCGAAACCTTTGCCGTTTGCCTTGGCGGTGAAACCGTTGCTGAGTACGTGGTCCATGGTATAACTCCCGTTAGTAGTTAACCCGAACCAGCAGGTGAACCGGAGAAACCTGGATCGAGGTAGGCTTGATCGAGGCATCGGTCAGGATGCCGGTCAGACGCTCGATTGCGTCAGCCGTCAGGAATACGCTCAGGTCGCCCGTGTTGCGCTGACCGTTGCAGTTAGCTACCAGGTCAGTCGCCTGAATGCGCACGGTGTGGATTCGTGCGCGTTTGCCGTGAGAGTTCAGGATCAGTTGCATGACGGTAGCTCCAGGTCGTTGTGTATGAGTCCATTCTATAGACCTTCTTGACGACCTACCATGGTCGCCTTCAAGATTTCCACCACTTAATCGCATCGAGCCAGGAGCGCTTCGAGACTTCAGGATCCGGGGGAATAACCCGGGTCTCTTCGCACAGTTCGCATACCTCGATATCGGTCCACCCCATCCACAGATGGCAACACTGGAGCTCTTCGTAGTTGCGTATTTGGTGGGACGTAGCCAGGCCGCGTCGTGCGTATGCACCTGCGTATTTGATCCACTCGCCATGACTGACCGTACCATGACCGGTTTCCCCGGCCGACGCACGCCAGCGATTAGCCTCGCGGCGTAGCTGGTCGTCGGTCATTTCGTCCGGGGTCAGCAGGGGCCAGCCCAGGGCGTTACGCGGTACGCCGTTACCCGTGCGCACAGGGTCCATTGTGCAGTGGACGCATTGAACGTCCTCCGCATGCCCGCCGATGCACTTTTTCATTTGGCCTCCGGACGCTTGACCACGTTGGCTGCATCGATGCTGTCAGCGCGCCAGGAACGTTTGCCGTCAGAGCACGCCAGGTAATAGCCGTACTTGAGTTTGACGTTAGTCCAGTTTGCCCCGTTATCGAAGGTGACCTGGTGCGTGGCGTCTTCCCAGTCGTTCAGGCTTACGCATACATGCGAGGTCGCTGCATGGTCGCAATGACCATCATCACAAAGAGGCAAGCGTGCGGCCTCGGAAATTGCACCATCGAGAAGTGCTACCTGATGAAAAGACATGCTTGGGTGATTGCACAGGGCTTTCACCCGAGTTACCAGGGCGCTATCACCATCCGGAGTAGCGGCGTACCACTCCTCGCTATCAACCGAGACCCGACGATTGTCTTCGCGGCATTGCTGCATGACAGCTTCACCCAGGACCTCTTCGAATTTGCATTCGATATCAGCGCGGGTCAGCGACTGGACGTTGATGGTGAACGGGATGTTGGCACGGACGAGGCGAGCAGCAATCGCCAGGGCGGTAAGAGGCGTGGTGTGATGCATGGCCATGTGGAGGCTCCTGTTAACGAACGGGCGAACGTACCCGCTAGGAAACTATAAGGCTTAACCTCCAAGACGTAAACCTTCGCCTCAAAAGAAAGGGCCACCTGGTTAGGCAGCCCGTTTGTTTAGCCCAGTCTAGTCGGATGACCCGATCTAGATTTAGACCCACTGAGACAAATATATACACTCCTCGCAACCATGTCCATGATACTCTAATTCAAAAAAGAATTAG
>Ga0247814_10000256_pt1 | contig 47437 bp, 39 predicted proteins | sample UWRJL179409R1_FD_179947 | JGI IMG/M metagenome (GOLD analysis project Ga0247814, IMG submission 179947) | Plant litter microbial communities from Arlington Agricultural Research Station in Wisconsin, United States - UWRJ-L179-409R-1 | ecosystem: Environmental > Terrestrial > Plant litter >... | reverse complement strand
TGGCATTATTCAATCTTATTGGTGCATTAATCATGATGATTCTGGACAAAAAAGGAAACTTAAAAACCCTTTTTAATCTGGGAATTGAAATTAAAAACCTCCGAAAAATATTTTTACTTCAAGGTACTTTATTAAGTCTTATAGGTGGAATTATCGGACTTGTTTCAGGAATTATCATTGTACTTATACAACAACATTTCAAGCTGATAATGATTACCCCAACCCTGGCTTATCCTGTTGTTTTTTCGATAGAAAATGTGCTAATTGTTATGGCAACAATTGTTTCTCTCGGATTTATTGCTTCCCTTATTGCCAGTAGCCGAGTAAGTAAAAAACTGCTACAATAATTACTTTTTCGTAAACAAATAGTATTATATTTATCGTCTTAAAATTTCAAGCATATGATTGTTTTTGCTTAATCCTGTTTTATTCTTCAAATAATTGGGATACTTACGTTTTTACTTCTTCGTTCCGATTTTTAAATCTGAACATATTTTTCATTTATCCTAAACATCATGACAGCAACAACAATAAAAAAGAATTTATTTTCTAAAATTTTCACCACTTTAAAACTAGCAATAAAAGGCGATGATTCTTTTGATTACACTAAAGAAAGCATAAAAAAAGCAGTCATTCTGTTAGCCATTCCTATGGTTCTGGAAATGATGATGGAATCTATTTTTGCCTTAGTCGATTTATATTTCGTTGGGCATTTAGGACACAGTAGTTTTGCTATACAAACCGTTGGTTTAACCGAATCTGTAATTACAATAGTATATTCAGTTGCCATAGGAATTAGTATGGCGGCAACAGCAGTTGTAGCACGTCGTATAGGAGAAAAAGATCCTGTAGCGGCAGCAAAAGCTGGTATGCAGGCCATACTTATTGCTTTTATAATTAATAGTGTAATAAGTATTCTGGGATTTATTTATGCCAAAGAGATTCTAATATTGATGGGAGCTTCTGAAGATGCAGCAGAACACGGTTATCGATTTACAGAAATTATGATGGGCGGAAGTTTGTCTATAATGCTTTTATTCCTGATTAACGGAATTTTTCGCGGAGCAGGAAATGCCGCTATCGCTATGAAAAGTCTTTGGTTAGCCAATATTTGTAATATTATTTTATGTCCAATATTAATTAACGGTTTTGGTCCAATTCCTGCTTTTGGATTAACGGGTGCTGCAATGGCAACCACATTAGGCAGAAGTATTGGTGTATTCTATCAGCTGTATCATTTATTTTTTGGAAAAGGAATTTTAAAAATCATAGCCTCTTATTTTATTCCTGATGTTAAGCAAATAAAAGCGTTGATAAAAATTGCAGCTCCCGGAGTTTTACAATTTGTAATTGCATCCTGCAGCTGGATTTTTCTGGCTCAGTTAGTAGCAACAACAGGCGGAGATCACGGTTCAGCAGGCTATCAGACTGCTTTGAGAATTATGATGTTTTTTATACTTCCTGCCTGGGGACTAAGTAATGCCGCAGCAACTTTAGTTGGACAGAATTTAGGTGCCAAAAGAATTGATCGTGCTGAAAAATCTGTTTTTACTACAGCAAAATACAATGTAATCTTCATGGCAATAATTATGGTAATTGTATTGTGTTTTGGAAAATATATCATTTCCTTTTTTACCAATGATGAATTGGTAAAAACTATTGCTGTTGAAGCATTACAAATTATGAGTATTGGTTTTGTTTTCTACGGAATCGGAATGGTACTGATTAATACATTCAATGGAGCTGGTGATACCTGGACACCAACAGGAATTAATTTCTTTGGTTTCTGGTTATTCCAGATTCCGCTAGCTTATGTATTAGCAAAACACTTTAAAATGGGACCAACAGGGGTTTTTATTGCAATTCCCATTGCAGAAACAGCCATCACACTCACAGGAATTTTCTTTTATAAAAGAGGAAAATGGAAACGCACTCAGGTATAATTTAAAATAAAGATCTACAAATTGTAGGTCTTTATTTTTTTAAACCACTTCATAACCCGAATACGCATCTTGAATCTCATTCAAAACTGCAAATAATTCTTCGGGACGGTCTAAGGTGACTAGTTTTTGTTTGTAGGTTTTAAACGAATGAATTCCTTTAAAGTAATTGGTATAATGCGGTCTGGTTTCAACAATTCCTAAACGTTCGCCTTTCCAGTCCATCGCCCAGGTTAGGTGATTGCGCACTGCTTCTACTCTATCTGCCACAGTAGGTTTTGCTAAATGTTCTCCCGTTTTAAAGTAATGTTTGATTTCGTTAAAAATCCAGGGATAACCAATAGCCGCACGACCAATCATGATTCCGTCGATACCGTATTCATTTTTATACTGTAATGCTTTTTCTGGCGAATCAATATCTCCGTTCCCGAAAATGGGCATTGTAATTCTGGGATTGTTTTTCACTCTGGCAATATGCGACCAGTCCGAATGCCCTTTGTACATTTGCGCACGAGTTCTGGCATGAATACTCAAAGCCTGCACGCCAATATCCTGCAACCTTTCAGCAACTTCATCAATATTAATTGAACTATCATCCCAACCCAAACGGGTTTTTACTGTTACGGGAAGATTAGTACTATCAATAACCGCTTTTGTTAAACGGATCATCAAATCGACATCTTTTAAAACTCCGGCACCAGCACCTTTGCAAACCACTTTTTTAACTGGACAACCAAAGTTGATATCAATTAAATCCGGATTTACAGTAGTCACAATTTTTGACGAAAGCGCCATAGCTTCTTCATCTCCACCAAAAATTTGAATTCCTACAGGACGTTCGTAATCAAAAATATCGAGTTTCATTCGGCTTTTGATAGCATCACGAATCAAGCCTTCAGAAGAAATAAATTCAGAATACATCATATCCGCTCCGTGCATTTTACACAAACGACGAAATGGCGGATCACTTACGTCCTCCATAGGTGCGAGTAACAATGGGAAATCGGGTAATTCTATGTTGCCTATCTTTATCATCTTCTGAAATTTGCTGCAAAATTACGGAAATGTTCTCAAGTCTAAAACATTTTCTTTTCGGTGAGGTATTTCCAATAGCGTTTTGGAACGTGCTGAACGTGAAGCTTAGTATTTTTTCGTTCTTTAATATTAGTATGATCAAAATATTCCCACCAAAGTTTTTGGTAGTTGAGTTCAGTTTCTGAAAAGACCTGATTGTTTTTATCCTCCAAAGATTTTATATCCAAATCCATCGAAACAATTTCGATATCTTTCAAATCATAATACACGCCGTATTTTCTGCGTAAATCATAAATCAGCCATTTTTGATCCTGATAACGGTTTTTAAAATGCCGAATTATCAAGGTCAACACATCAAAATCGGGATCAATTTTAGCAAAATAAATACCATCTTTCAATTGTTCGAATCGAATGAATGCTTCCATTCGATGCTTTTCCCGACCAACACTTTTGGTAAGCTGAACAATTTGCAACACATTGTCATTAGCAAAATCTTTCAGAATATTCACTTTCGGATTTTCTACCGAATAATTGATTACATTAAAAAGCACGTCTTCAATTCCTGGTTTTTCAGATAAAAAAGCATAAATCAAACTTCTAACACCATCGCTTTCTAATTGCGTATTGAGCTTTTTTATAACACGATCTGACTTGGAATTATCGGTAATAATTTCAATAGCATCGGCAAACAGATTTTGCTGTAAATCATCTTTTTTAATAATTTTCGGATTCGAATATTTGAATTCATAGATTTCAAAAACCGCCGTCAAAAAACCTTCAAAAGTACTATCGTAAGAAAGTAGCGTCATTGAGAAGCGATAATTGGTTATCAAATGGTTTTTCGAATTTGGATTTCATATCCGTCAGAATAATTTCTTTTAAATTCAACGCATTCAGGAATTTTAAATGTGTGTTTTCATTACTAACCGAAATAAAATATCTGGCTCGATTTACAGAAATTCCAATTTTTTTGAGATGTTCCATAGTCAAATTTTGAAATCGTCTGGCATGAACAATTTTATGTGCTGATTTTACTCCAATTCCTGGAACCCGAAGAATCATTTCCAAAGGCGCACTTTTAATAATTACCGGAAATTGAGTAATGTTTCGTAAAGCCCAACCCATTTTGGGATCGACATCTAAATCCAGAAACGGATTGTCTTTTTCCAGAATTTCATTGGCTTTAAAGCCATAAAAACGCATGAGCCAATCGGCCTGATACAATCTGTTTTCACGAATTAACGGAACCTGAGTACCAATGGCAGGCAATCGTGTATCATTAGAAATGGGCACATAACCCGAATAATACACCCGTTTCATGTTGAAATTATTGTAGAAATGATCAGCAACATGAATAATTTGAAAGTCATTTTCCTGTGTTGCACCCACAATCACCTGAGTGCTTTGTCCGGCAGGAGCAAATTTTGGCGTGCTTTTAAATTTTTTCTTTTCTTCTTTATATTGAATCAACTCGTTTTTTACAAAACGCATTGGATTAATCATGTCCTGATGATTTTTGTCTGGCGCCAATAATTTCAAACCCGATTCAGTTGGAATTTCTAAATTCATACTCAATCTATCGGCATATAATCCGGCTTCACGCATTAAATCATCGGACGCCCCAGGAATACTTTTTAGATGAATGTATCCGTTAAAATTATGCTCCAAACGCAATTTTTTGGCAACTCGCACCAAACGTTCCATAGTATAATCGGCATTTTTGAAAATTCCGGAACTTAAAAACAAACCCTCAATATAATTTCTTCTGTAAAAATTGATGGTCAAATCTACTACTTCTTCCACGGTAAAAGCAGCGCGCTCAATGTCGTTACTTTTTCGGGTAACACAATAAGCACAATCATAAATACAAAAATTAGTCAGCAAAATTTTCAGTAACGAAACACATCGACCATCTTCAGTGTACGTATGACAAATCCCAGACGCTGACGAATCACCCAGACCTTTGTTAGTATTTTTACGATTTCCTCCACTAGAAGAGCAGGACACATCATATTTTGCTGCATCGGCTAAAATTTCCAGTTTTGCTTTTAATTTATCGTAATTCAAAGGAATGATTTTAGAATTTTGGGTTAACAAAGTTAGCTAAAATTCAGCGCTGAAATTTCTAATTTTGGTTAAATAATTTCCAAAATTTAATGAATTTCAAATTCGCAAATTGTTAAAAACTTTAGCTTATCTTTGCACCTTAAATGCTATGGCATTTGGTTTTAAAATTGACAGATACAGAAGATGAAGCATATTAGAAATTTTTGCATTATTGCGCATATTGACCACGGAAAAAGCACCCTGGCTGACCGTTTACTTGGGGCAACTCAAACCGTTACGGCTCGTGAAGAAAAGGCGCAACTACTAGACAATATGGATCTAGAACGTGAGCGTGGAATCACGATTAAAAGTCACGCAATCCAAATGGAATATAAATACAAAGGCGAAGAATATATTCTAAACCTAATTGATACTCCAGGACACGTAGATTTCTCTTATGAGGTTTCTCGTTCTATTGCTGCCTGCGAAGGTGCACTTTTAATTGTAGATGCTGCACAAAGTATTCAGGCGCAAACTATTTCGAATTTATATCTGGCTTTAGAAAACGATTTGGAAATTATTCCGGTTTTGAATAAGGTAGATTTACCATCTGCTAATCCTGAAGAGGTAAGCGATGATATTATTGATCTACTTGGTTGTAAACTCGAAGATATTATTCATGCTTCAGGGAAAACTGGTTTTGGTGTCGAAAATATTTTAGCTGCCATTATCGAAAAAATTCCTGCACCAAAAGGAAATAAAGAAGAACCATTACAAGCTTTGATTTTTGACTCTCATTACAATCCATTCCGTGGAATTGAAGTAATCTTTAGAGTTGTAAATGGTGAAATTAAAAAAGGGCAAAAAATTAAATTCATGGCTACAGGGAATGAATATTTTGCCGACGAAGTAGGAACATTAAAACTAAATCAGGTTCCTAAAAATGTGATTTCAACAGGAGATGTTGGTTATTTAATCTCAGGAATCAAAGAAGCCAAAGAAGTAAAAGTAGGAGATACCATCACCGATGCTAAAACTCCTACCACTAATATGATTACTGGTTTTGAGGATGTAAAACCTATGGTATTTGCCGGAATTTATCCCGTTGATACCGAAGATTACGAAGACCTTAGGGCTTCAATGGAAAAATTGCAATTAAACGATGCTTCCTTAGTATTTTTACCAGAAAGTTCAGCAGCCTTAGGTTTTGGTTTCCGTTGTGGATTCTTAGGAATGTTGCACATGGAGATTATTCAGGAACGTTTAGAGCGTGAATTTAATATGACTGTAATTACTACAGTCCCTAACGTTTCTTATTTGGCTTACACCAAAAAAGAGCCAGATACAGCTATCATTGTAAACAACCCGAGTGATTTACCTGATGCAACAAAATTAGACCGGGTAGAAGAACCTTATATCAAAGCCACTATTATTACCAAATCCGATTTTGTTGGGAACGTAATGAGTTTATGTATTGAAAAACGTGGACAAATTACAAACCAGACCTATTTGACAACCGAACGTGTTGAATTGAATTTCGATATGCCATTGGCTGAAATTGTATTTGACTTTTACGATAGATTAAAAACGGTTTCTAAAGGATATGCTTCTTTTGATTATTCTCCAATTGGAATGAGAGAATCAAAATTGGTAAAAATGGATATCTTACTAAATGCAAATCAATTAGATGCTCTTTCAGCATTAATTCATGCTGATAACGCCTACACAATTGGTAAGAAAATGTGCGAGAAATTGCGTGAATTAATTCCGCGTCAGCAATTTGAAATCCCGATTCAAGCCTCAATTGGAGCTAAAATTATTGCCCGTGAAACCATCAAAGCACTTCGTAAAGACGTTACCGCAAAATGTTATGGTGGAGATATTTCGCGTAAGCGTAAACTTTTAGAAAAACAGAAAAAAGGTAAAAAACGTATGCGTCAGGTAGGAAACGTTGAGATTCCACAAGAGGCGTTTATGGCTGTTTTGAAATTGAATGATTAAAAGATTTTAAGATTAAATAATTGAAAACCTGATGATGAAAATTGTCAGGTTTTTTTATTACGAAGCTTTGTATCTTAGCAACTCAAAATTTTAGCAACTCAGAACCTCCAAAAAATGGACGAAACTCCCAAACGATTTGACCGCATTGTTGCGATTCTAATTCAATTACAATCCAAAAAGATTGTAAAAGCACAGGAATTAGCGAATCGGTTTGAGGTAAGTTTACGAACGATTTATCGTGATATTCGAACGCTCGAGGCTTCGGGAGTTCCTATTTATAGTGAAGCTGGTGTGGGTTATGCCTTAATGGAAGGATACCGATTGCCGCCTGTAATGTTTACCCGAGAAGAAGCCAGTAGTTTTATTGCTGCCGAAAAATTAATGCAGAAATTTACAGATGTAACTCTTGGCAATCATTATGCTTCGGCCATGTACAAACTAAAAGCCGTACTTCGAAGTGATGATAAAGACTGGATTTCCAGCATTGAATCGAATATTTTAATGCAATCATCGGAGAAACTTTTTAATGATAAATCTCCCAACACTTTAGCCACAATTTTTGAAAGCATTGCCGAAAAAACACAAGTAATTCTTTCATACGAAGCTATTGATGCCGATGGAATTACAGTACGAAATATTGAAGCCGTTGGCGTTTTTCACGACAATAACAATTGGTACATGCTGGGTTATTGTCATTTGCGAAAGGATTATCGTCAATTTAGAACTGATCGGATTCACGGAATTAATAAAACAGAAATTCCTTTCTCGATAGAACACGATGCTTTGGAAACCTATTTGGATAAAAACAAAAATATTCCAACTACTAAAATTCGAATTCTTGTAGATAAAAAAATTGCCAAATATTTAACCTCGGAACGCAAGTACCACGGTTTTGTTTCTGAAAAGAAAATCGATAACAAAATCGAAATGACATTTCTATGTCATGATACATTGGAAGGATTTTCGCGTTGGTATTTGATGTTTGGAGACTATGCCACCATTTTAGAACCTGAAGGATTAAAGACCCGAATTTTGGAATTATTGGAAATAAACAAACAACGTCTTTTATAAAAACCCTTATTAAATTTATAAACCATTAAGAAATTAAGGGAATTTAGGCTTAATTTCTTAATGGTAAAATCAAATGTTAAACAACAAATACAATTTTTATCTTTCCCAGAAAAAAGGCGGTTGGATTCCTAAGGCACGTAAATACACATATCCCTGACCACGATGATGCACTTCGTTATCAATAAAATATAGAATATTCTGTATAATCGGGAATTCATATTGACCAAATAAATTAAAGGTTTCATTGAAATCCTCGATTGATAACTGGCTCCAGTATTTATTAATTTCGGCAGTAGCTTCATCCCATTTTTCCAGATATTGCGCTTTGAAAATTAATTTTTCATCTCCTTCTGTAAAAGGCTGAATTTCTCGATTCACAATTCCTTTCAAAGCAGGAGCGCCAATAGCTAAAAGTTCATCTGCTAATTTTGAAAAAGATCGCATTCCTCCAATTGAAAATTCGAAGAAATCTTTTTCAGGAAATAATTCAATTACACGACGTGTCAAAGTGCGATGCCCTTGCCAGTGTTGTAATAAATCTTCGGGAGTAATCACTTGTGCTACTAGAGTTTTCATAATTTTAAAGTTTTATATTTTTACTTCTTCAAAAGTAAATACGGCTGGTGACAACAGTTTGTCAGTAGTATTTTGAAATTGATAAAAATTTTAAAATACTGTGATTTGCTCTAAAATAAACCTCAGAAATCAGCTTTCTTTTAATTAGCCAAAACCTCTGCAACTTTGTATCTTTGTGTCTTTGAATTACATTAATAAATTAAAGTGAACAAAGATTGCTTTGTTCCTCGCAATAACTATGATTGAAGATAAAAACCCACAACGTACCAGCATTGCTCAATTGGGCGAATTTGGATTGATAGACCATTTGACTAAAAATTTTGAAATCAACCAGACTTCTACTTTAAAAGGAATTGGTGACGATGCTGCAGTTTTGGATTTCAAAGACAAAAAAGTAGTAGTTTCTACTGATATTATGGTCGAAGGCGTTCATTTTGATCTGGCTTACATGCCGTTAAAACATTTGGGCTACAAAGCTGTTGTTTCGAATGTTTCAGACATTTGTGCCATGAATGCCAAAGCAACTCAAATTACCGTTTCGGTTGCTGTTTCCAATCGTTTTCCACTGGAAGCTATGGAAGAATTGTTTCACGGAATCACACTTGCTGCTAATGAATACAAAGTAGATGTTATTGGTGGCGATACGACTTCTTCTCAAAAAGGATTAATTATCAGTATAACCGTTTTAGGTGAAGCAGATGAAGAAGAAATTGTATATAGAAATGGCGCAAAATCAACCGATTTATTAGTAGTAACTGGTGATATTGGTGCGGCTTATATGGGATTGCAGGTTTTAGAAAGAGAAAAACAAGTTTTCCAGGTAAATCCAAATTCGCAACCTGATTTAGAACTATATACTTATTTAATTGAACGTCAATTAAAACCAGAAGCCCGCAAAGACGTTCGTACTTTATTGCATGCTTTAGAAATAAAACCAACATCGATGATAGATATTTCAGATGGATTATCGTCAGAAATTATTCATTTGTGCAAACAATCTAAAGTGGGCTGTAATTTATACGAAGACAAATTACCTCTTGATCCACAATTTATCAATGTGTGCGAAGAATTTGATATTGACAGTACAACAGTTGCGATCAATGGCGGTGAAGATTATGAATTATTATTCACTATCCCAATTGATGATTTTGATAAAATTAAAGGAAATCCTAATTTTTCAATCATTGGACACATGACCGAAGAAAGCGAAGGAATTCATTTAGTAACTCGTGCCAACACTAAAATTCCATTAAAAGCTCGTGGCTGGAATGCTCTGAGTGAATAAAAAACAAAAATCCGTCTCGTTTATAATGAGACGGATTTTTTATTTTAAAAAATTAACCCTTTATTTTTAGCAGCTTTAACAAGATCAGTATCATCGCCTTCTACCACTTCAAGTAATTCTTTGAGATTTGCTTTTCTTGATTCAATCGCATTTAACGATATGGGTACAAATTGAGGAATGTCCTGAATTTTAGTTCCTTTAGACAAATGAAATAATATTTGTTTATCGAATAAATCAATTTCAATTGAATTATCATGAGAACCCAGCATTTCTAAAATCGACTTACTGTAATAGGTTTGATCATTAATTACCTTATCAAAAGTATTCAATAATTCATCAAAAGTTAAATCGTTTTTAATAACCAATCCTCTTGGCTTTACATTATTAATAAGTGTTTTTAACTTCAAAAATTCAGTAAACATCGTTAGCATAATAATTTTACAATTAGGCATGTATTGCAAAATTAACTTGGCTAAATCTTCTCCGGAATACAATCCTTTTTCTTCATAAGATGGCATACTGATATCTAAAAATGCGATATCAAATACCAAAGAATCCGTATTAGTTATTAATGTAAAAGCCGATTGACAGTCTTTGGCTTCTGAAATTACAAAATCATAATTTTCGGGATTATACCTAGTGATAGCATTTTTATATCCCTGGATAATAAAAGGATGATCATCAACAATTAAGATGTTCTTTTTTAGCTTGGTTGCAGCTGGTTCAATTGTCATTTACTATATAGGTATTAGGGTTATCCTATTGGAATACTAACTGTGATTGTTGTTCCTTGATCTTTTTTAGATTGCACATTGAATTCTCCTTGACATTCTTTTGCACGAGAAATCATATTTTGCAAACCAATTCCTTTCTTTTTAAGATTGACATTAAAACCAACACCATCATCCGAAATTGTCAATATAATATTCTTTTCTTGCTTTTTCAGTTCTACTTTAATTGTTGTTGCATTTGCATATTTATTAATATTCTGCAAAGATTCCTGAATAATTCGGTATAAATTAATCTTCACTGAGTTGACAGCCAAATCCCATTTTATAGTTGAATCTATACTCGAAATCAATTTAGACGGAAATGTTTTTCTCTGTTCTTCAAAAAGATTATCTACAATTGCAACGAAGTTATTAATTAATTCTGATTTTTCCCTATTCAAATCATGGGAAATTTCACGAATATCTTGTTCAATATTTTTCAATTCAGCTAAATAATCATGTCTTTGACTAACGGCTAGATCATCATTAAATTGATTCAAACCTTCTAAATTCATTCTCACGCCAAACATTCTGCCCAAAACACCATCATGTAATTCCTGCGCAACACGCTTTTTTTCTTGAACTCGATTGGCTTCAATTGTATTTTGTTGCGATATCATCAAGTTGTAAATATCCTCGTTGGCTTTTTGTTGTTGTTGCTTATACAACAATTCACGGGTTTTAGCTTTTTGCGATTTAATGATATATAAAAAGAGTCCTAAAATGGTCAAACCACTAAAAAAATAAACTAGTTTTCTATTCTTAGTTTCTAAATCTGAATTTTCTCCTTTTATTTGATCCGTATCATATTGAATACGGGTAAATTTCTCTCCAATTTTTCGCTCCTCTTTTTGTAACTCTTCATTAATTCGGATATATTCTTTAGTGTAAGTAGAAGCATTTTGAGGATCAACAATTGTAATTTGCTTCAAAGCAAGTAAAATTTCCCGAGGTATATTTATCTTTCTCGCTAGAGCAAGTGCCTCTTTTGCAAACTGTAATGATTTAACTTCATCATTTTTAGAATGGTAATATTCGGAAAGATGAATTTTATTTGAAGGAATTTCTGTTTTGACCTGTAAACTATCCCTTATTCTCAATGATTTATAGAATAAATTCGGCAAATCCTCTTGTTCTTGTAATTTGAGTTTTGAATACCCTAAATTATCCAATAATAAAGCATAAATTTTAGGATTTTGATTATCAATATTTTGCTGTATTATTCCTTTTTCAAAATAATTTTTAGCATCCTCATATTTTTTTAAGCTTACATAAACTAATCCCAGATTTAAATAAGAAATTGCTCTTGCCTGACTTTTACCAATATTTTCTAGATTATCAATAGTTTGTAATGCTTTTTTATGGTATATAATAGCATTTTCATATTCTCCCATTCCATTATAGACTAAACCTAATAAATTATAGGTATCATAATAAATTTCGTCAACAATTTTATTATGATTATTTTTTATAAGTCTCAATGCTTTGAAAGCTTCTTTTTCGCTCCCTGTAAAATCACCTATTCTAAATAATAATTCTGTTTTACTATTAAGAGTTTTTGCTAATTCATATTTATCATCAAGCTGAACATACATTTTTTCCGCTTTATAATAAAAAAGAAAAGCAGAATCTGAAATCGATTTTTGAAGAAAATAATCTCCTAAATAAGTATAACCTTTAGCCATACTAACAGCATCACTAGCTTTTTCAGAATTCTTTAAAACTAAATTTACTGTTTCACAATACTCTTTCAAATTATTTATATTGTAATAACGATTTGCAACTTTAAATAGATTAACTCGATTTAAAGAATCATTTTCATTCTTGACAACTATTTCATTGGCTTTATTTGTGTAGTGTAATCTTTTTTCTTTCGGTAAATCAAGATTATTAGCCAAAGAAAAATAAATCGAAAGACTATCATTCGATACTTTAGTTGATTTATTATCTCTATTTTTTTGGCTACATCCAAAAAAAACAAACAACAATATCAATAAAATTAGTTTAAAAGAGATTGCTTTCAATAGTTATTTTCAATTTTATCAAAAATACTAATTTAAAATTAGTAGCATAAAAAAAGGCTACCAAAATAGTAGCCTTTCATATATAATTTTTTTAATAAAAAATATTAATCTGTTTTAATCTGTCTTGTACCTCCATCATTAGAAGTGTAATCAGTTTTTATCTGTCTTGTACCTCCATCATTAGAAGTATAATCGGTTTTGATTTGTCTTGTTCCTCCATCATTTGAAGTATAATCAGTTTTGATTTGTCTTGTTCCTCCATCATTTGAGGTATAATCTGTTTTAATTTGTCTTGTTCCTCCATCATTGTTAGAAGAAGTAGTGAAAGATGTTAAGATCATCATCAAAGAAAATAGTCCGATTGTTACGATAGATTTTTTCATAATTTGGGTTTTTATGTTTTTTAAAAATGTTTTTTTACTTGTTTAAAAAATTGCTTTTGTTGCTTTTTCTTGTAGTAAAATTACACAGATAACCCTTGTTACTATCGTGTTATTAGGTGTTTATGGTAGAATGTACTCGTTTGTGAGTGAATGAGCCTCAAATCTTGGTAGATGACTATTTTTTAAATTTCGAGGTAATTTCCGTTTGAAATTTCAGAAATAATAAGATCAATATTTGCTTTATAGGATTTAGAGAAAGGTAATTTTATTGCTGTATTTTTAATGTAACACAATGCATTACCCGTGTGTATTCTGGAAACACAATTGCTATTAACAATATAACTATTATGAATACGAACAAAAGGATACGGCAAAACTCCTTCAAAAAGTTTAAGAGTTTTAAAAGCAGTAACCATTTCACCATTGGTTAAATGAATATCAGTAGAGTTATTATCAGCTTGAAAATATGCAATATCTCTAGTATCTATATAGCGGTAATCACCATATGATTTAATACACAATATAAGAGGTTCTTCCTGAACTCCTAGAGTTTCAGATTGAACAATATTTGGAGCAATTATTTCTTCAGGTTCAGAATTAGTTTCTTTAGGACTAACCGATACAGGCGCTATTTGATCTGTTGTATTGGACTTTCCAATTTTCAACAACGATTTTACCATATCAAAGCGAGTAACTGGCTTGATAAAATAGTCCGACACCTCATATTGTATCGCTTCAAATGCTAATTCTTTTTTAGAAGTTGTCACAATAATTTTAGGAACTACATTTAAGTATCTATACAATTCACTTATTAGCGCCAACGATAAATTACTTTTTTTATCCGCTGGTTCAATTTCAAGAAAAATTAATTTTGGTTTATGTTCGAGGATTAAATTAAGCCCTTCATCATAATTACTGGCAATACCCAAAAATATAAGTTCTGAAAAACCATCCGTGATAGTTTTCGTCTTTTGAGCACTTTCTTGATTATCATCAATTATGATGTATGAATAATTCATATATGGCAATTCCCAATGATTAGGCATAAATAGCTATAGCACTTGAAATATAAATACTTCAACCACTTATCAGAAAATTAATGAGGTAGTTTTGGGGAAACTATACTGAATATTTAGTAAAAAAAACCAATATTCTAGAATCTAAAAATACACATTTAAGTCATTCTTATAATTAGTTCACAATAGAAATCGATGAAGTGCAAATAGTAATTGACAAAGTGTAAATAAATCCGACCAAGAACATTTTCACCCTTTTTTCACACTCTAAATTTTACAATCATTTCTTACACAACAGTATAGAAAACAAAAAAAGGCTCTCCGATATGGTGAGCCTTTTGCTATATAATTGAAAAAACTACATTTTCATTAACCAGTTTTTCATTGAAACTTCGTTTTCGATAATATCTCTTAATTCAGAAATTTTCACACGATCTTGTCTCATCGTATCTCTATGACGAATGGTTACTGTTTCATCTTCGATAGTTTGATGATCTACTGTAATACAAAACGGAGTTCCTAGCGCATCCTGTCTTCTGTAACGACGTCCAACAGCATCTTTCTCATCATAAGCCACATTGAAATCCCATTTTAATTCTTCGATGATTTTTTTAGAAATTTCAGGCAATCCATCTTTTTTAACCAATGGCAAAACTGCCGCTTTTGTTGGCGCTAAAACTGCTGGTAATTTTAAAACTGTTCTTGAAGAACCATCTTCTAAAGTTTCTTCCTGCAATGAAGTAGCAAAAACCGCTAAGAACATTCTATCTAAACCTACTGAAGTTTCTACCACATAAGGCACATAATTTTGGTTCAATTCGGCATCAAAATATTGTAATTTTCTACCTGAGAATTGTTCGTGTGCTTTTAAATCGAAATCTGTTCTTGAATGAATTCCTTCTAATTCCTTGAATCCGAATGGGAAATTAAATTCGATATCGGCTGCAGCGTTTGCATAATGAGCTAATTTTTCGTGATCATGAAAACGGTAATTTTGTTTTCCTAATCCTAAAGATAAATGCCATTTTAAACGAGCTTCTTTCCAGTAATGGTACCATTTCATTTCTTCGCCTGGACGAACAAAAAATTGCATTTCCATTTGTTCAAACTCACGCATACGGAAAATAAATTGTCTTGCAACAATTTCATTTCTAAACGCTTTACCTGTTTGAGCAATTCCGAAAGGAACTTTCATTCTTCCTGATTTTTGAACGTTCAGGAAGTTTACAAAAATACCCTGAGCCGTTTCTGGACGCAAATACAAATCCATTGCAGAATCTGCAGAAGCACCTAATTTTGTTCCGAACATCAGGTTAAATTGCTTTACTTCAGTCCAGTTTCTGGAACCAGAATCAGGGCAAGCAATTTCTAATTCTTCGATTAAAGCCTTCACATCAGCTAAATCTTCGTTACCAAGAGAACGAGCCATTCTTTCCAGAATTTCTCTTTCTCTGGCCTTATATTCCATCACACGAGCATTTGTAGTAACAAATTCCTCTTCGTTGAAAGCATCACCAAAACGAGCTCTTGCTTTTTCGATTTCTTTAACTGCCTTTTGATTTAGCTTTTCAGCATAATCTTCAATCAAAACGTCAGCTCTATATCTTTTTTTAGAATCTTTATTATCAATTAATGGATCATTAAAAGCATCAACGTGTCCTGAAGCTTTCCAGGTAGTTGGGTGCATTAATATTGCAGCATCAAGTCCCACAATATTTTCATTCATCTGAACCATTGATTTCCACCAATATTCCCGGATATTCTTTTTTAACTCGACGCCATTTTGTGCATAATCATACACTGCACTTAAACCATCGTATACTTCGCTTGACGGAAAAATAAATCCGTACTCTTTTGCGTGCGAAACCACATTCTTAAATATATCTTCTTGTTTTGCCATAGTGGTGCAAAAATATAAAAAGTGAATTTAAAAAAAAGAAAATAATTAAAGTTTGAAGCATTGATTTTTATAATTTTAGAAATAATAAAGCACATTATATGTTTAAAAGCATTATTAACCTATTTTTTCCAAAAAGCTGCTCAGGTTGCGATACTATTTTATTAGCAAATGAAAAAGTAATTTGTACCATTTGCCGACATAATATTCCGTTGACCAACCATCATTTATTGCAAGAAAATGAAGCTTACAAGAAATTTTACGGTCGAATTCCTGTGGAATACGCCTCAGCATTTCTCTATTTCCATAAAAAGGGAATCGTACAAAAACTAATTCACAACCTTAAATACAAAGGACATGAAGATATTGGAACTATTTTAGGCGACTGGTATTCTGAAGATTTAAAAGAAATTTTACCCGATTTAAATGCAAATGAAATAATTCCAGTTCCATTACATCCTAAAAAACATAAAGAAAGAGGTTATAACCAAGTTACGACTTTTGGCCAGTCTCTTTCAAAAAATCTAAATCTAAATTACAACGAAACGATTCTGTTTCGAAAAGTCTATTCTAAAACCCAATCTAAAAAGAACCTTTTAGGCCGAACAGAAGCAATCGATAATATATTTGATGTTCGTTACACCGAAAAAGACCACGGCAAACACTTTATTCTTATAGATGACGTTATTACAACAGGAGCCACACTAGAAGCTTGCAGTCATGCTTTATTGAAGATTCCTGGAGCAAAAATTAGTATTATTTGTATGGCAATGGCACAATCTTAACTATTTTGAAAGCTGAAAATTTTAAGGCAATTGAAAAAACCGCAGACTGCTAATCTTTAGAATAAAACTATAATTTGCACAATAAAATAACAAAAAATTACATTATTTAATTTATTTAATGAAGCATAGTTTCCAATTACAAACATAAATGTTTAATTTTGGAATAAATTATTTATAAATCTTAAACAAAAAATATCATGGCTTTTGAATTACCGCAATTACCATATGCGTATGACGCATTAGAACCACATATTGATGCTCGTACAATGGAAATCCACCACACAAAACATCATAATGCATATACTACTAATCTAAATGCTGCTATTGCAGGTACTGATTTAGAAGGAAAAACAATTGAAAACATCTTAATTAACTTAGATAAATCTAACGCTTCTGTTCGTAACAATGGTGGAGGTTTTTACAACCACAACTTATTCTGGACAGTTATGTCTCCAAACGGTGGTGGATTGCCAACAGGTGATTTATTAGCTGCTATCGAAGATGCTTTTGGATCTTTTGAAGAATTCAAAGCTAAATTTGCTAAAGCTGGAGCAACACAATTTGGTTCAGGATGGGCTTGGTTATCTGTACATAAAGGGGGTAAATTAGAAGTTTCTGGAACTCCTAACCAAGACAATCCATTAATGCCAGAAATTGGTAATGGTGCAACTCCAATCTTAGGAATGGACGTTTGGGAACACGCTTACTACTTAAACTACCAAAACAGAAGACCTGATTATATTGAAGCTTTTTTCAGTGTAATTAACTGGACTGAAGTAGCTAGAAGATATGCTTTAGAAAAATAATCTTTCTTTAAATAGTAAAGATCATAGAAAATAGACAAATTGACTGAAAAGTTGATTTGTCTATTTTTTTTATCCTCACCTCAACATTTTCTAACGGAAAAGAATCAGAAACGAAATAGCAGTACTATTTTATCAAAAAAAAGACGAGCGAAATATATTATTACGTGCGTCTTTCCTCTTTATTCTATAATGTATTTTTCTTTCCTGAGTTTATTCCAATAAAAAAGGTGGAATTGCTTCCACCTTTTTTGCCCCAAATCTACCATAAACTTAACCTACTAATATTATGGTGCAACAAATTTATCTTAGTAATGTGTTATGTACAAATATTTAAGACAAACAACCTAAAAAACCGATAAGTAACTTAAATTACCTATTAGTAAGCTCTTGCGTCTTTTCCTTCATAAAAATTCATAAAGGCACGGTTTACAACTCTATTTCCTCCTGGAGTTGGGTAATCACCCGTAAAATACCAATCTCCAAGGTTTTTAGGACAAGCAATATGCAAATCTTCCACAGTTTGGAAAATGATTTTTACTTCGGCCTTAATTCCTGGCGAACTTAACATTTCAGAAATTTTATCTGAAATCTCCTGTGGCTGAAATGGCTCATAAATTGCCGTTACATAATTTACCACATCAGTATCTTTAAAATCTTCCTGCGCCTTACATTTAGCATAAACTTCGTCAACAATATGATACAAGTTTCTTTCTTTCAAAAGTTCCAATGCAGCTCTAAAAGCAACTAAACCTTCTAATTTTGCCATATCAATTCCGTAACAATCAGGGAAACGAATTTGTGGCGCCGAAGAAACAATAACAATTCGTTTTGGATTTAAACGATCCATCATTTTGATGATACTCTTTTTAAGAGTAGTTCCTCTCACAATACTATCGTCAATGATTACTAAATTATCTGTAGGCTTAATTACTCCATAAGTCACATCATAAACGTGAGCTACCAAGTCATCACGACTATCATCTGCAGTAATAAAGGTTCTTAATTTAGCGTCTTTAATAGCTACTTTTTCAGTTCTAATTTTTACAGCTAATAATTCCTGTAAAGTTTCCGCTGTTAGCGTATTTCTATTAGCTAAAATATAATTGTTTTTTCTTTGATTTAAGAAATCCTGAGCTGCTTCTACTAATCCGTAAAAAGAAGTTTCTGCTGTATTTGGAATATATGAAAACACAGTATTATCAGTATCCTGATCAATCGAATCCAAAACTGCTGGTAATATTAATTTCCCTAGTGTTTTTCTTTCTTGATAAATTTCGGCATCACTACCTCTAGAAAAATAAATACGCTCAAATGAACATGATTTTTTAACTGTTGGAGTTAAAATTTCTTTCATAGAAACTGCTCCATTCTTCTTAATAATCAAAGCATTTCCTGGATCAATTTCTTGTACTTTTTCAAATGGCACATTAAAAACCGTTTGGATAACTGGCCTTTCAGATGCTACAACCACAACTTCATCATCCTGATAATAATATGCCGGACGAATTCCTGCCGGATCTCTAAAAACAAAAGCATCTCCATGACCTAAAAGACCAGCCATAGCATATCCTCCATCAAGATTTTTTGCTGAACGAGCTAAAATCTTAGCAACATCTAACCTTTCAGCAATTACAGGTGAAGCTTCTTGTTTAGAATAGCCTTCAGCCTTACAATCCTGATACAACTGCATCACTTCTTTATCTAAAAAGTGACCTATTTTTTCCATTACAGTAACGGTATCTGCCATTTCTTTTGGATGCTGACCTAACTCTACCAAATTTTGAAAAAGCTCTTTAACATTCGTCATATTAAAGTTTCCTGCCAAAATAAGATTACGATGCATCCAGTTACTTTGTCTTAAAAAAGGATGAACACTTTCAATACTATTTTTTCCAAAAGTTCCATAACGAACGTGACCTAAAAACAATTCTCCTATATAAGGAATGTTTGCTTTTTGTGCCGCAACATCATCAGCATATTCAGGATGTGCAGTCAATTCCTCATTAATTCTTTCATTAATTTGAGCAAATACATCTTGAATCGGTTGAGACTGATTCGAGCGTACTCTACTAATATACCTATCTCCAGGCTCTACATCCATCTTGATACTAGCAAAACCAGCACCATCTTGTCCACGATTATGCTGTTTTTCCATCATTAGATACATTTTTTGTATCCCGTAAAAAGCAGAACCATACTTCTCCTTGTAAAATTCAAGCGGTTTAAGTAGTCTAACTAAAGCTATTCCACATTCATGTTTTAAAGCGTCGCTCATTGTAGTAGTTATATTTGTTGTTGTGTTTGTTTTTATGCTTATTCTATAGTATTAAATTCTATTTATAACAGCTTTTAATACTTTTTATTTTAAGATACAAAGTTCTACCTTTTTCATTTTGTATCAATTAATCTAGATTAAGAAATCCTATTTAAGCATTTCTATACGGAACAAAAAAACCCCGTTTCCGAGGTTTGAATTACTATAATTCTATATCAAATTGTGTCAATGACTTAAATTGTTTTAATCGAGACACAACCTCTTTTTTGTCTAAGCCAACCATTCGATCAGTTCCAAATTTCTCCACACAAAAAGAAGCTAAATTAGAACCGTAAATAATGGCATTTTTCATATTTTCGAAAGAAACATTCTCGCTCTGAGTAATAAATCCTGCAAAACCTCCCGCAAAAGTGTCTCCCGCACCTGTTGGGTCAAAAACTTCTTCTAATGGTAATGCTGGCGCAAAGAAAACCTGATTGCCATGAAACAACAATGCTCCGTGCTCGCCTTTTTTAATTACTACAAATTCAGGTCCCATTTCCTGTATTTTTGCTGCCGCTTTTACCAGAGAATATTCACCAGAAAGCTGTCTTGCTTCTTCATCATTAATTGTAATTACGTCTACACGTTTAATTACATCTAATAATTCAGGCAAAGCACAATCCATCCAAAAATTCATAGTATCTAAAACTACTAATTTTGGTTTACTTTCTAATTGATCTAAAACACCACTTTGTACTAATGGATGTAAGTTTCCTAACATCACAACATCGGCATTTTTATAATTTTCAGGAACTTTTGGCTGAAAATCGGCCAAAACATTTAATTGAGTATCCAATGTATCTCTTGAATTCAAGTCGTTATGGTAACGACCACTCCAAAAGAAGGTTTTCCCTCCTTTTACTATTTCAAGTCCAGAAATATCAATATTTCTTTCAGTCAATAAATCTAAATATTCTTGAGGAAAATCGTCACCCACAACAGAGACAATAGCCGATTGTAAGTTAAAAAAAGCGGCTGAAAGTCCTATATAAGTTCCAGCTCCACCTAAAATTTTATCGGTTTTTCCGAATGGAGTTTCAATTGCGTCGAAAGCGACCGTTCCAACAATCAATAATTTATTCATTTGATGAATTTCGAATTAAAGTGCAAAGATAGTTCATAAGTTCCATAGTTGCAAAAGTTAGAAGACGCAAAATTATCACAAAATTCTACCCTCTTCTTTTTCATAAAAAGCATCAATAGACAAGGACTTTTGATTAGATGCAAAAACTGCTAAAGCATCACACCGCTCGTTTTGAGGATGATTATTATGTCCTTTTATCCATTTAAAATCAACCTGATGTTTTCGGTAAACTATTAAGAAACGTTTCCATAAATCGGCATTTTTTCTCGCAGCAAAAGCTTTTTTCTCCCAACCTAAAACCCATTTCTTAACTACTGAATCTACCACATATTTAGAATCTGAAACTACCAGAACTTTCATGTTGGGATTTTTCAGTTTTTCCAAACCTACAATTACTGCTAACAACTCCATCCTATTATTAGTAGTATGACGAAAACCTTCGTAAAATTCTTTTTTATGCGGAGTTCCCACCAGTTCCATCACCACTCCATAACCTCCGGGACCAGGATTTCCCTTTGCAGCTCCATCAGTATATATATGTACTTGATATTCCAAATCTATAATTTCGATTTTAACAAATCCTCAACAACTCCCGGAAAATATTTTTGTTCTAATTCATGAATTTTTTCAGCAACAACTTCTGGTGTATCGGTTCCTAAAACTGTTACCTGCTTTTGAAAAATAGCAGCTCCTTCATCATAATTTTCATTTACATAATGAATGGTTATTCCTGTTTCCTTTTCTTTATTTTCAACAATAGCTCTGTGCACATGCATACCATACATTCCTTTTCCACCATATTTTGGCAACAAGGCAGGATGAATATTTATAATCTTATCAGGATAAGCTTCGATAATAGCATCTGGAAACTTCAACAAAAAACCAGCCAAGACAATTAAATCGGGCTGAATGGTATTTATATTTTGTAATAATTCACTTTCATACAATTCCGATTTTGTAAAAATCGTTACAGGAACAGCATTATTTTTTGCTCTGTCAATTACCCCGGCTTTTGCATTATTAGTGTAAACACCAACAACCTCTCCAATTGCACTTCCTTTAAAATATTTTATAATATTCTCAGCATTTGTACCAGATCCAGAAGCAAAAACAACTATTTTTTTCATAATTCATCTCGTTTAAGTCACACAAAAAAAAGAATAAAAAACGAAATTAAATAGCTTTCAGAAGTCTTTGTTCAAAATTATTTTATATTTTAGATGTCACATTTATCAACTTAATAGTTATTTTAAAATAAAGTTTTTTATTTTTGCCACCAATTAAATTCTAAAATTAAAGATTATGTCAGACATTGCATCAAGAGTAAAAGCGATTATCGTAGACAAATTAGGCGTTGACGAAAACGAAGTTGTAACAGAAGCAAGCTTCACTAATGATTTAGGAGCTGACTCATTAGACACTGTTGAGCTTATTATGGAATTCGAAAAAGAATTTGACATTCAAATTCCAGACGATCAAGCTGAAAACATTGCTACTGTTGGTCAAGCTATTTCTTACATCGAAGAAGCTAAAAAATAATAAACTCACACCCGAATTTTAGAAAAAACAAACTAAAAATTCCAAATTCCATTTTCTTGGAGTTTGTTTTTTGAAAATTGGAATTTCCAAAAATCGGGTGTTATTATTTTTTTCAAAATTAAAAGTACGATTGAATTTCAATCCATTATACATAATACAACACCCATGGCTCTTAGGTACTAAAACACAAAAGAAAGCGTGGGTTTTGTTTGTTTAAAGATAACAAAATACAGAATATATGGTATTAAGACGAGTTGTTGTAACAGGCCTAGGTGCTCTTACCCCTATTGGAAACAATATTGAGGAGTATTGGAACGGGCTTATTAACGGAGTTAGTGGAGCTGCTCCAATAACATATTATGACGCTTCAAAGTTTAGAACACATTTTGCATGCGAAGTAAAAAACTTCAATGTAGAAGACTTCATAGACCGAAAAGAAGCTCGAAAAATGGACCGTTACGCACAATATGCATTGGTTGCAGCTGAAGAGGCTGTACAAGATGCTGGTTTTGATTTTGAAAAATTAGACAAAGACAGAGTAGGTGTAATCTGGGGCTCAGGAATTGGAGGATTAGAAACTTTTCAAATAGAAGTTCTTAATTATGCAGCTGGCGATGGAACACCAAAATTCAATCCTTTCTTTATACCAAAAATGATTGCTGATATTGCTGGTGGTCATATTTCTATTAAATACGGTTTTAGAGGCCCAAATTTCACAACAGTTTCTGCTTGTGCTTCATCAACAAATGCTATTATTGACGCTTTCAATTACATTAGACTGGGTCATGCTGATGCAATGGTAACTGGTGGTTCAGAAGCTGCAGTAACAATTGCCGGAATGGGAGGATTTAATGCTATGCACGCTTTATCTACAAGAAACGATGATCCAAAAACCGCTTCAAGACCAATGGACAAAGACAGAGATGGATTTGTACTTGGAGAAGGAGCAGGAGCTATCATTCTTGAAGAATATGAACACGCCATAGCCCGTGGAGCAACTATTTATTGCGAAATTGGCGGTGGAGGTATGTCAGCAGATGCCCACCATATTACAGCTCCACATCCAGAAGGATTAGGTGCAAAAAATGTGATGTTAAACTGTTTGAGAGATGCTGGTTTAAAACCAACTGATGTTGATGGTGTAAACATGCACGGAACATCAACTCCTCTTGGAGACATGGCTGAGAGTAAAGCAATCGAACAAGTTTTTGGAGAGCATGCTTATACCATGAATTTGAATTCAACTAAATCCATGACAGGTCACTTATTAGGAGCCGCTGGAGCAATTGAAACCATTTCTGCTATTCTTTCTATAAAATACGGAATAGTTCCTCCTACAATTAATCATTTTACAGATGATGAAAAAATTGATCCTAAGTTAAACTTTACTTTCAATGTTGCTCAAAAAAGAGAAATGAACGTTGTTATGAGTAATACTTTTGGTTTTGGAGGTCACAATGCTTGTGTATTAGTAAAAAAATTAGGATTCTAATTTTATACTATGAGTATATTCAAAAAAATATTTAAAAAATCCCGTTCTCAAGAAGACGGGATTTTTTTTGATACTATCCAAAAAATACTTGGTTTTCCTCCTGGTGATTTAAATCATTATAAAAAAGCCTTTACGCATCGCTCTTCTGGAAAAATGGATTCTACTGGAAATCCTATTAGTTATGAACGATTGGAATTTTTAGGAGATGCCATGTTGAGTTCAGTTATTGCGGCTCATTTATTTAATGAAGCGCCATACGGAGATGAAGGCTACCTTACTAAAATGCGTTCTAAAATTGTAAGTAGGGAACATTTGAATGAATTGGGGAAAGATTTAGATTTAATTCGGTTTGTAGAAAGCAAAGTTCCTGTACAGCATTTTGGCGAAAACATACACGGAAACATTTTTGAATCGCTTGTTGGAGCAATCTATCTGGACAAAGGATACCCTTTTTGCGAAAAATTCATTCAGCAAAAAGTAATCATTCCTTATGTTGATATTTCCCGACTGGAAGGCAAGGTAATTAGCTATAAAAGCTTGATTATTGAATGGTGTCAGAAGGAAAAAAGACATTTTCATTATGATATTTTTGAGGACAATGCCATCGATGGACAACGCTTATTTGGAGTAAAATTAAGCATTGACGAAAAAGTAATTGCAAAAGCAAGAGCAACCTCTAAAAAGAAAGCAGAAGAAAAAGCATCTCAGCGTGCGTATTTTGCATTTCAGGAAAAAATGACCAAAAAATAATACTAAATTACTCAAAACTACAACGTTTTCGTTTTAAATTTAACGAAATCATTGTGTTTTCAACACTTATACTTCGACAGAAATAGTATATTTACATCTTTAAATTTAGTGAAGATGGCTATTCATAAATTAAGTCTTGACGAATTTGACGAGATTGACTACAATCTTATCGCAATTCACACTTCTTTAGAAGATTACCGATTGGCGTATTTTATCAATCAAAAACTTCCTATAAATCTAGCAAAGAGTGCTGATGAAGTTCAAATAAATATCAAAGAAGGAGAAACAAAATTTTCGAGATTTTATTTTTATGACGAGGAAAATACAGTAGCATGGAACTTAGTTCAGAATAAAAACGAGGTTATTCAAGAACAAAACAGTCAAGTTCAAGACTTATTTTCAAATTCAGCTGAAGGCATTTCGACAAAAGTCTTTTTATTGCCTGAGTTTAAAAAAGCAGATTATTTTTTAAAAATAGACAACACTGATGACAGCATTGATGTCAATCAAATAAAAATGATATTAAACACTATAGACAATATATCAACAGTATATACTGTTGAAACAAAACAAATAAAATCTAAAAACAATCTAATTTTTTAATGCAAATGATTACTACAAAAAAGAAAACTAAAATTGTGGCTACCCTTGGGCCTGCTTGCAGCACAAGAGAAATCATAAAGGACATGGTTGAAGCAGGTGTAAACGTATTTAGAATTAATTTCTCTCATGCTGATTATGCCGATGTAGAAAACAGAATCAAAATTATTCGTGATCTTAACGAAGAATTCGGATACACTACAGCGATACTTGCCGACTTACAAGGTCCAAAACTTCGTGTTGGAATGATGAATGACGGTGTTATTGTTAATGACGGCGATATCATCACTTTTACTACTGCCGAAGACATTGTAGGTACTGCCGAAAGAGTTTTCATGAAATACAAAAACTTTCCTAACGATGTAAATCCTGGTGAAAGAATCTTATTAGATGACGGAAAATTAATTTTCGAAATCGTTTCAACTGATAAAAATACTGAAGTTGTTGCCAGAGTAGTTCAAGGTGGAGAATTAAAATCTAAAAAAGGAGTTAATTTACCTAACACTAAAATCTCTCTTCCAGCTTTGACTGAAAAAGATATTGCTGACGCTATTTTTGCAATTGGGCAAAAAGTAGACTGGATTGCACTTTCTTTTGTAAAAACACCTCAAGATTTAAAAGATCTTCAAGACTTAATTGCTGAGCACGCTGAAAATAAAATTCCAATTGTTGCTAAAATCGAAATGCCAGAAGCATTAGAGAACATGGATAAAATTGTAGCTTATTGTGATGCTTTAATGGTTGCCCGTGGAGATTTAGGAGTTGAACTTCCTGCTCACGAAGTGCCATTAGTACAAAAAGACTTGATTCGTAGAGCTAAAATTGCTCGTATTCCGGTTATCGTTGCTACGCAAATGATGGAAACGATGATCACTAGCTTAACGCCAACAAGAGCTGAAGTAAATGACGTAGCAAATTCAGTAATGGATGGAGCTGATGCTGTAATGCTTTCTGGAGAAACTGCTGCTGGAAACTATCCAGTACAAGTAATCCAAAAAATGACTCAAATTTGTGAGGCTGTAGAAAACTCTGCATTAATTCAGGTACCACAAAACACACCACAAATTAAAACAAACCGTTTTATTACTAAAACTATTTGTCGTCAGGCAGCAGTTATGGCTAATTCTATTGAAGCAAAAGCTATTTCTACAATGACTAATAGTGGTTATACTGCTTTCCAATTATCAGCATGGAGACCTAGCACAGCTGAAATTTTAGTTTTTACCTCAAACAAAAGAATCCTTACACAGTTAAGTTTATTATGGGGAGTTAGAACTTATTTCTACGATAAAGAAGACAGTACTGACACTACAGTAATTGATATTAACAGAATTGCTAAAGAAAAAGGACATGTTGAAATAGGTGATTACATCATTAATTTAGCTTCTATGCCTATTAGCGAAAGAGGAATGGTAAACACCATGAGAGTTTCTGAAATTAGCTAATACGTTATTTCTAAAAATATAAAATCCGTCTTGTTTTTAACGAGACGGATTTTTTTTGCTTTATCAATAATTAGTTTTCGATCATTTCCAAGGCAAAGTAAATTTAAAAGTACTGCCTTTTCCTAGTTCACTTTCTACCCAAATTTCACCTTTGTGTTTTTTTACAAACTCACTACAAAGTAACAATCCAAGTCCCGTTCCCAGCTCATCTTCTGTTCCTTTTTGAGTTACTTTTCCGTTGGTTTTAAACAACCTTTCTTTGATATCATCTGGAATTCCAATTCCGCTATCGGTAATTGAAACCACTGCTTTTTTAGGACCTTTGTGCATCCTTACCTTAATTTCTCCGTTTTTATTAGTGAATTTAATCGCATTAGTCAACAAGTTTCGTACAATGGTGTCAATCATGTTTTTATCTACTTCCACTTCTATAAATTCAGCTGATTCGAATGAAAGCGTAATATTCTTGTTTAAAGCCGCATTTTTGTTCAGTTCAATATTTTCTTTAATCAATGTGTTTAAAGCAATTTTATTGGGACTGTATTCAATCATCCCCGTTTGTACCTGAGACCAGTCCAAAAGATTTTCTAATAATTTGTAACTGTTCTTATTCGATTGATAAAGCATTTCGGTAATCTCTTTGGTTTCTTCAGCGCTATATTCTTCAATATTTTCGGCCAATATTTCTGATAGACCAACCGAAGCCCCCAACGGACCTCTTAAATCATGAGCAATAATAGAAAAGAACTGATTTCTATCTTTTAAAAGTTTCTGTATTTTAAGATCTTGTTTTTCTTTTACCAATAATAAAAATCCAACCGTACTAATTAGCGAAAGCAAAAACAAACTAATATTATACAAACTGTCAAAAATAGTATAAGAAAAAAACTCTTTCTGCGGATACAGATAATTAAATATCAACCGAATAACAATCAAAACTTCAAATGCAGCGTAGCAAAGTCCGTAGAAAATTCGAAAAAAATTATGTCCTCTCTCAGAAAAATAACTAATCGTTGGTGGTAAATAAATAGCAAATAATCCTATTGAGGCAATTAGAACACGGGTATTGATTGTAACATTAAATAATGTTGCCAAATTGAAAATTAATATCACCACGACAGTAATTTTGATTTGCAATCGATATGCCTTAGCAGATTTTGATTTAAGAAGTGCTAATATTGCTATTGTTTCGTAACAACAGGCCGAAAACACTATCATGTTGGCAATATTAATCGAAATAAAATCAGGAATAATATTTCTTAAAAAAAGAAAAATCCAGCCAATGGTCAACAAAAATTTTCCAGAACCAAACCATTTTAATATTTTTCTATTCTCGACAGTAGCATAGGAAAACGAATAACCAAAAATAAGAATACAGACAAATAAATTTCCTAAAAAATAAAGTTGGAAAACAGTTTTGGGGTCTAACGGTAACAGTTGAAACATTATATTTTTTAGCGCATTTAAAACTGGTTAAATGTACAAATAAAGAGAATAATTCAAATTTCTTTACATAGTTTTTTTGCAATGCCTCTTTAGTCAGATTAACAGCTGATTATTCTACGAAATACGCCCAAAATCATCCTTTAAATTAGCTGTTTTTACTAATTACGAGAAGTTTACTTTCAAAAAATTAAGAAGATTTAAACAGCTTAATAAAGAAATATCTTTTATATTTGGCTAACAAAAATGTAATTTATTATGAATTTTAGTTCTAAAAACCCTTTTTTGAACAACAAAAGCTTCTCTCCTACATCTAGAACAGAGCAAGTTCATGAAGCAACAGTAATTGGTTACGACCAAGACATGACGCTTTCGGGCACAATTAACAAAACCATTTTATTATTCTTGTTGCTTACAGCATCAGCAATGGTTATTTGGTGGTTGACTTTTAACGGTATGAATCCAATTGTTCCAGCTATTGGCGGAGCAGTAATTGGATTAATTTTAGTTGTAATATCGGCTTTTAAACCTCAATATTCAGGTTATTTAGCTCCTGGTTATGCCTTGTTTGAAGGTTTATTCATTGGCGGAATTTCAGCAATTTTTGAAGTGAGGTATCCCGGAATTGTTATTCAGGCAGTGGGAGCCACATTTGTAACCTTTGCCGTTTGTTTGGGATTGTACAAATACCAAATTGTAAAAGTAACAGAACAATTCAAATCAGTAGTTGTGGCAGCAACATTAGCTATCGCTACTTACTATCTAATCTCGTGGTTGTTCTCTATGTTTTCTGGTTACCAACCGGTACATTATGGAAATTCGATGTGGAGTATTGGAATTAGTGTTTTTGTAATTGTAATTGCTGCATTAAACTTATTCTTAGATTTTGACCGTATCGAACAAGGAGTGCAACAAAGAATGCCTAAATACATGGAATGGTTTGGCGCTATGGGATTGATGATTACGCTGGTTTGGTTGTACGTTGAATTCTTGAGATTATTATCGAAACTTTCTAGTAAAGACTAGTTTTAAACTAAACATAAAACACAAACCCTTCTCAAAAAGAAGGGTTTTTTCTTTTTATACAAAACAAGTAAGCCTTAAAAACTTAATATCTTAATGGTAAATAATTGTTTTTAAAAATCAAATTTTAACTGAACCGCAACAACTGCTTTCTTGACTTCGGTATTCAAATTACTCATCGAAATCCCTAGCAAACGAACAGAATCTTTCATTCGTTCCTGATACAACAATTCTTTTACTGCTTCCAGAATTAATCCTTTATCAGCAATAAAATAAGGCAAGGTTTTGCTTCTGGTTTGCTGAGTAAAATCGCTGTATTTTATTTTTAAAGTAACTGTTTTTCCAGAAACATTATGTTTTTTTAGTCGTCTTTCTAAGCTATTAGCAATAATGTCCAGTTGTTCCAACATAAAAACTTCAGAAGAAAGGTTGACATCAAAAGTATGCTCGGCAGCAACCGATTTGGCAATACGACTGGATTTTACTTCGCTATTATGAATTCCACGTACTACATGGTAATAATAACTCCCCGATTTCCCGAAATGTTTTTCCAAAAATTCCAGTGATTGTTTTTTCAATTCCAATCCAGTAAAAATGCCCAACTGATACATTTTTTCGGTGGTGACCTTTCCCACGCCATAAAATTTTCGAATGGGTAAAACTTCTAAAAACGGAATAACCTCTTCTGGAGTCACTGTTTTTTGTCCATTGGGTTTGTTGAAATCGCTGGCAATTTTAGCAACAAATTTATTAATCGAAATTCCTGCCGAAGCCGTCAAACCTACTTCATTAAAAATACGATTTCGAATTTCTTGTGCTAAAAGACTAGCGCTTGGATTTCCTTTTTTATTTTGAGTTACATCCAGGTAAGCTTCATCAAGCGAAAGCGGCTCAATCAAATCTGTATAATCACGGAAAATCTTATGAATTTGTGCCGAAATTTCTTTGTATCGATCAAATCTTGGACTAACAAAAATAAGTTCAGGACAATATTTCTTAGCCATAACGCCACTGATAGCACTTCGTACACCAAATTTTCTTGCCTCATAACTCGCTGCTGAAACAACACCTCTATTTTCTGAACCTCCTACTGCAATAGGTTTTCCAATAAGTTCTGGATTATCCATTTGCTCCACAGAAGCATAAAAAGCATCCATGTCAATGTGTATGATTTTTCTATTTGAATTTAACTCTGACATTTTAAACAAGAGTGTAAAATACCTTATTTGTCTTTTTCAACATGTAAATAATTTTCAACAACACCTGATTTTAGTTTTTTCTCCGTTGGAAAAAAGAAACTAAACGGTTTAGATTTGAAATGATTCCAGATGGAAGCCGTTACAAAACGCAATTCTAACAATGGAATTGCTCTTGAACGAAAAGCCAAACCCAGAGAAAGACTAAAACTAACCATAAAGTTAACTAATCCTATCACTCCAATTCCAAAAATACCCCAAAATAACATAGAATCAGTAACTTCATAATTGGCTCCATAAAGTCCTAAAGCTAAATTTCCGCTCACAAAAGTAATATGTCGAATATCCAGATTGAGTCCTAAAAACAGTCCAATAGAAGATGTACTTCCCATAAAAACACCAAACCAAAAATTCGAAATAATTCCTGCCCATTTTTTTTCATACAACTCAGACAACTTAAGTGTTCTTCTTTTTCCAATACTTTTCTTTAACAAAGGATGTTCAGCAATACGAAAATAAACCTGATTGTGCTTGTCTCGATTAGCCACACTTCCGGAAATAATTCCAGACAAGAACAAAAATACACCCGCAATTGCAGCATGGAAAATCGCCATGGAATGAATAGGACTGATATCAGTAATTAATTTTTCCCATTTTGTAGCAGCTATATTATAATTGAAAGCATAATCAATTAGCCAAATCCCGAGCAATGATACCGGAAAAGCCATAATCACATTTCCAACAAATGCTATAAATTGTGATCGAAACACACGGGCAAAAAGAATAGCAAAAGCATTGTATTTCTCCGTTTTTCTACCTTGTTTGGATTCGCCTTCTTCTAAGGCTTTAATCAAAGCAGAAGCCGTCATAGCGGGTTGTTTTGTTGCCAGAGTAAAACCCAAAATATAAATAGCAATAAATCCAAAAGCATAATTCATGCTATAAAGAAAGGCATGTCCAAAAATACTGGTATCAGCTTTTGAAAGTATCACTTTAATTACACATAAAACTCCAACTATCAGTCCACCACCAAGTGCATTCCAAAACATTTTAAAATATTCGTTCCGGCTTTCAGTAATATATTTTTCACCTGTTTTTGCAGTATGTTGCGTAATTTCATAAGAAATCAACTGAATACTTTGAGCAATAAATTGTCGAACATTGTTTTTGTAGCAATTAAACTGAATCAATTGTAAAGCCATCACAATTCCATTATTCTTTTTATCCGCTTCCGTTTCTACATTTAATAATGAAATAAGAAATCGAAGTCTTTCTAATTGTTGTCTAATCTTTAATAAATTCTGATTTACTCTAAGTGAAATTCCGTATTTGGAACTATTTCGAAATGCTTTTTCTACAAATTCTTCACAATGATTTAGCAAAACGAAAACCTGAGCTAAAGACAAATCATCATTAGCGATATAATGTTTTTCTGAATTTCTAATTTCATCTTCAATTAAGAACAATTCTTTTTCAAAAGCCGAAAAAGGACTTTCTAAATCATCAAATTCAGGAACCATTTTAATTACATCGGTCTCCATCGCACGTCCACTAATGCGCTGCGTAATTAAGTGCATGGCAATTAATACTTCTGACAAAGTGGAATTTGGCTCGACATTTTCATACATCGATTCAAATTCTAGAAGATCGTACAATTCTTCCAGTTGATCCATTGGAATTTTACTAACCCAAACGCTATCGGTAGCCAAATAAAATACCTGATTTAGAACATATTCTAAAGTATCTTTTTGTGGCTGATAAGGTAAAATTTTAGCTAAAATCCTTTTTTTAACCTCGAAGATAAAATCTACATCTCGCAAAATAGCTGCATCCGAAAAGATTTTATTGAATTTTCTGTTCTTTAAAATTTCTTTTAAATAAATAGAAAGATCTTTCCGGCAAGACTGATTTTCTTTCAAAAAAGAAATCAATTCATGCAAATCAACCGTTTTTAAATTTTTAACTTTCAATGGCCGAATCAGTTGAATCAATTCGACTAGAGGCTCTAAATTATTTTTTTCATCACGCCACTTCTGACTTCCTTTAAAGAAATCAGCTAATAGTTTAGCAACAGTTTGTTTTATTTTCCCTTTTAAAAATGGCATAATGAATCTATTCAAGTGGTGTAAAAATACAACTCGAACCATTAAATTCAATCAACATAATCATAAAAAAATGACTGAAAAACAAAAATATTTTAGTCCTAACCGCTTTTTAAAAATCTACACATTGTAAGCTAATTCATAAAAAAACATTACATTTGAAACACTAACCAACTCAAAACCATGGATAAAAAACTTTACTCACTATTATTTTTTCCTGCTTTATTATTTAGTCAGTCTAATAGCAACGATAGTAACAATAAAGTATTCAGACATTATTACAAAGACAAAGTTGTATCTGTAGAAATTTGGAAACGATCTGATAAAATAACTGATAGTTTAAAAACCTATTATAATAATGGAAAAATAAATGAAGTTTTTTATTTTGATGACAAAGGACGTAGAAATAACAATTCTTTTCAATACAATAATCAAGGTGAAAAATTAGTTACCTGGAATTTTTTACATGGAAAATTAGTAAGCAGAACCGATCATAAATTACCTTTTAGTAATAAGGAAAATGAAGAAAACGCAAAAAAACATCTTCAACAATTAACCGAAGTAAATACCAAAACAAATTACAATCCAAACAACATTAACGATTTGTTTAAAAGAGGTTATTTAAGAGCTCGTCTTGGCAATTTTACTTTGGCTATTGATGATTTAAGAAAGGTAGAATGGATCGTAAATAAAAATAAAAAAGATACAACCAAAGTAATCTCAGAGGTTGCAAAAACAAACAGAAAAAAACTTGAAAGCAATCTTTATGACATATTTGCTAATCTATATGGAGGAATGGAAATGGAATATGCTGCCAATCAATATTATGTAAAAGCGATGAATGCAGCTCCAAATGACTATCGAATCCTATATAATTTTGCTAATTATTTACAACAAAAGAAATCTACTGATTTAGCTCGTCATTATTTAGAAAAAATTGTTGCTACCCATCCAGAACACGGCCATGCAAGATGGGGACTTGCTAAATTATATAGTGACATTGGAGAATATGAAAAAGCCATGGAGAATATTAATGCTGCTTTCCAAAAAGAGAAAGCCATCATATCACATTCTTCTAATTATGGCGGCAGAGATTTAAAAACCACCAGAGGTTTATTGTATCATAAACTAGGCGAATCAGAAAAAGGAATTGAGGATTTAAAAGAAGCCTTAAAAATGGAAAAAGACAATTCTTATGCGCTGAAAAATCTAGGAATTATTTATCTGGACCAAAAAAAATATAGTGACGCCTGTGAGTTATTCGAAAAAGCGAAAAAGCTGGATTATACTTTAGCTTATGATGAAAATGATCTGGATGCATTAATAGAAAATGCCTGTAACAATATTCCTCAAACTGAAATTGTAGCTATTCCGAAGCCTTTTGTTTTTCCAAATCCTGCTAAAACAGTGATTACAATTAAGAACTACGATTACGAAAAATTTGATTATGACTTTTTCGATTTCGAATCTAATGCTATTTTACACGGAAAAAGTACCGATGGAACTATTGATGTATCTATGTTAAATACGGGTTTTTATATTCTGAAAATTTCCAATACTAATTCCCCACAAACATTTAAAATTATAAAAGAATAATATACCTTTAATCCTTGTAATTTTAGATTTAGATGTTAGAAATAGAAAGAAAATTTTTAGTCACTTCCGATTTTTATAAAAAAGAAGCTTTTAGTAAAAAACGAATTATTCAAGGCTATTTGAGTTCAAATCCTGAACGTACTGTTCGTGTTCGGATAAAAGAAAACAAGGCTTATTTAACTATAAAAGGCAACTCAAATGCTTCGGGAATGTCTCGTTTTGAATGGGAAAAAGAAATCTCAGTTGATGAAGCTAAAAATTTACTACTGCTTTGTGAAAAAGGAGTAATCGACAAAACACGCTTTGAGGTAAAAGTAGGCTATCACACTTATGAAGTAGATGAATTTTACGGCGAAAATGAAGGATTAGAAATGGCCGAAATCGAATTAAAATCGGAAACTGAATTGTTTGAAAAACCAGACTGGTTAGGCGAAGAAGTAACTAATGACAATCGATATTACAACTCCTATTTAAGTAAAAATCCTTTTAAAAACTGGTAATTATTACTTTACTATTTCTTCGATGGTCACTATCATAGAACCTGCTCCTTTGTTTTTAGCAATTTCCATAAAAGCTCTTTTAGTCAAATCAATTTCTCTAGATCTTACAAATGGGCCTCTATCTATTACCTCAACAATAACTGATTTTCCATTAGCTTCATTAGTAATTCTCAATTTAGTACCAAAAGGAAATTTTTTATGTGCGGCAGTGTAATCATTATTATTAAACTTTATCCCGCTTGATGTACGTTTTCCGTTAAACTTATTAGCATAATAAGATGCGTGAACACTCTTTTTATAAACTTTTAGCTTACCTATTATCTCATCATGAATGGTGTCTTTTACCACATTATTTTTAGCAACAAAAGCAAAAGGTTTTACTGTATCCAAAGACACAGTGGCTTTAGGGTTTGTTTTTGAAACATTCGCATTTTGCTTAGCCAAATTTTTATTCTGAGCATTAGCAACAAAAACAGCAACAAATAAAAAAAATAGTGTAATTGATTTTTTCATATTAACTTTTTAGTTCGAATCTATTTAAAAACAAAAACTATACCTAGATAAAAAAAGTCCTAAAAAGGACTTTTGCGTTTTTATTTAAACCATAACGACCAAGGTATTCTACTTAGTATAAGTAACAATCCTAATCCGTAGAAAATAGAAAAAGTTTTAAATTTTGATTCGCTTGTGGTTAATTTTTTATGTTTTGACCATCCAATAGTGATTAAAGTAATCGCAATAAGATTGATTAAAGGATGTTCTAATGAAGTTAAACGTAATAATTTATCTGACATTTGTCCTAAAGATGTAAATCCAAGAGGAGAAACAAAATATAAAATCAAACCGATTAATAATTGTGTGTGTGTACCTATTAATCCAAAAATTGCAATCTTTCTATCTTTAGCGGTAAACTCTTTTTTTGAAGTTAAACCTATAAATGCATTGACTACTGCAATCACTAATAATAAAAGTGCTATGTAAGCCCAACCTGAATGAAACTTTTGAATAAATCCGTACATGTTTTTTTGGTATTTTTTTTAACAAATATAAACAAAAAAGATATAAAAAAAACCTCATAATGCTAACAGCAAATGAGGTTTTCGTAATTTAGAATCAATATTGTTTTTTACAACAATTGAAAATCAAACACTTAGCTAAAATCAGCAAAATGTTATTTATTTCTTAAAAAATGCCCCAATAATGAAGCCGTAGAACTGTCGTGATTTTTTACTTCATTCGAATTGATTTCGTCCAGAATAGAATTAGCTAATTGTTTTCCAAGTTCAACTCCCCATTGATCATAACTAAAAATATTCCAAATGAATCCTTGTACAAAAATCTTATGTTCGTATAAAGAAATTAATGACCCCAAAGATTTAGGAGTCAATTTTTGAATCAGAAATGTATTAGTAGGTTTGTTTCCAGCAAAAACTTTAAATGGTAAAAGAAACGCAGCCGCTTCAGCCGATAATCCTTGTTTGTCAAATTCGGTCTGAACTTTAGCTTCTTCTTTTCCGTTTAACAAAGCTTCAGTTTGTGCAAAAAAGTTAGACATCAATTTATCATGATGATTGTTATCTCCATACAAAGGTTGAACATAACCAATAAAATCAGTTGGAATCAACTTCGTTCCCTGGTGAATTAATTGAAAAAAAGCATGTTGTGCATTGGTTCCCGGCTCTCCCCAAATAATAGTTCCTGTTTGATAATCGACTACTTTACCGTCGCGACCTACACTTTTACCATTACTTTCCATTGTACCTTGTTGTAAATAAGGTGCCAATTTTTGTAAATATTGGGTGTATGGAATTAAAGCTTCACTCTCGGCTCCAAAGAAATTGTTGTACCAAACACTTAATAAAGCCAAGACAACAGGAATATTTTGATCAAAATCAGCTGTTTTGAAATGCTCGTCCATTTCGTTTGCTCCATTTAATAATTCTTCGAAATTATCAAAACCAACAGCCAAACTAATCGACAAACCAACGGCACTCCAAAGAGAAAAACGTCCTCCAACCCAGTCCCACATTGGGAAAACATTGTCTGGATTAATTCCGAATTCGGTTACTTTTTGCAAATTAGTAGAAACTGCCACAAAATGTTTGGCTACATCTTCTTGTGATGCCGATTTTAAAAACCATTTTCTAATAGTTTCAGAATTGGTTAAAGTCTCCTGAGTGGTAAAAGTTTTAGAAACAATTACAAAAAGAGTCGTTTCTGGATTTAACTTTTTAATAATTTCATTCACGTGATCTCCATCAACATTAGAAACAAAATGAACATTCAAATCGTTTTTATAATATTGTAAAGCTTCTACAACCATTGCTGGTCCCAAATCAGAACCACCAATACCAATATTCACTACATCAGTAAAAGCTCTTCCAGTATAACCGGTTCTTTTTCCTGAAGTAACCTCATAAGTAAAGTCTTTTATTTTCTTTTTTACTTCATAAACTTCTGGAATTACATTTACTCCATTTACATTAACAACTGCCGATTCCTTAGCTCTCAATGCTGTATGAAGTACTGCTCTATTCTCTGTTTGATTGATTATTCCTCCTCCAAAATAATCCTGAATCCCTTCTTTTAACCCCATTTCATTAGCTAATTCAAGCAACAAAGTCAATGTTTCCTGGTTCACTATATTTTTAGAATAATCTATTAAAAAATCATTCCAAAGAATGCTGAATTTTTCTGCTCTTGAACCATCTTGTCTAAACATTTCCTGCATAGAAACGTTTTGTAATTGTTCAAAATGTTTTTCAAGCTTTTTCCACGAAGCTGTTTTAGTTGGGTTTAGAGTACTTAAAGCCATTTATATTTTTGTTTTTAGTGTTTTAGATTTGGTCGTAAAAATACTGAAATTAGTTGTAATTGCCGAAGTGATTTAAGGGATATCTCAATAAAAAAACAGGAGAAGCAATTGGATTACAATTACTTCTCCTTTATAATTTTAGATAAAAAAGTGACTATTTTTAAATTATAAATTCCCGATACTATCCAATTCTCGTTTTAAAGGTTCGATTTTTTTCATAAATCTTGCTTTATTTCCGTTTTCCATAGTTGTTCCTGTTGGCAGTTTTAATCTTAAGGCATCAACCTGAACTCCATTTTTCCAAAAACGATAACAAACGTGTGGACCTGTAGCTAAACCTGTACTTCCTACACGACCAATAACGTCTCCTTGATTCACATGCTGCCCACGTCTTACCAGGATTTTTGACATGTGTAAATATTGGGTAGAATAAGTTCCGTTATGTTTTACTTTTACATAGTTTCCGTTTCCAGCAGTATAGCCCGTTTGCTCTACCACTCCGGTAGCTGTAGTCATAATAGGTGTTCCTGTTGGTGCTGCATAATCAGTTCCTTTATGTGCTTTCCATCGATGTTGTACGGGATGAAATCTTCTAGCTGTAAATCTGGAAGTAATTCTGCTAAACTTAATAGGCGATTTCAGGAAAAGGTTTTTCATTGTTTTTCCCTCTTCATCATAATATTCTACTTTGCCTGAAGATTGGTTTTGTACAAATGGAAAGGCGTACATAATTTTACCTTTATACTCAAAAAAAGCGCCTTCAATATCAGCTACTCCATTATAAATCGAATCATTGACATAACGCTCATTAAAAGCAATACCAAATCGATCTCCTTTTTTTAATTTAAAAAAGTCAATAGACCAGGAATAAATTTTTGTGATTCGGTTGGCCAGATTAGGCTCAACACCTGAATTAGATAAAGTTTCTGATAAAGATCCTTTTAAAACACCTGTAATTACTCTTCTTTTTATAGTTACAGGTCTTACTTTTTTACGAGCTACTACCGCTGAATCTCGAAGATCAAAAATGTAATAACTCAAATTATTAGGTTCGTAAATAAAAACCTGAAGTTTATTTGTTTTATCCTTAGAACGCAACATCGTGAAAGTCCTATTTGGTCGAATACTGCGTACATCAAAAGTATCTTTGATGTTTTGTACAATCTCGTGAATTTTTCGGTCTCCTATGTTTTGCTGATTTATAATTGTACCAAAAGTATCCCCTTTTCTAACCGTATCCTGAACAACATTGTAATCGGCAAAATTAAATCCAAAATCAGAATTGTCCTTTTTTGGTTTTACTTTTTTAACGACACTTTTTTTATCCGTATCATTATCCGAATTTTTACAGGATACTACTAAGGTTAATGCAATTATAAATGTTAAAAGGTATTTCAAACTGTCTCTATTTATTCAATTCTACTTATTCTCTTGATTATTCTTGTCCCCAATTAGCTAATTCAGCAGCACTCCATAATTCTGGAAAAAATATTCTTTTTTGATACTTCGGATGCATGTACTTACGCCAATCGCTTCCGCCTGTAGCCTCTCCATCACCCATCCCACTCTGATCAATATACTTAATGGCCACATTGAGATGTTGCAGTACCCAGGTAATATTTACAGTATAATCTAAATGACGCATTGCTTCTTTCAAAGCTGGCAACTCTTGATCTTGTACCGGAAGTTGTTTGTATTTTTGCCAAATATTTTTGGATTTATACTCTTCCATATAATCTAAAAAGAGTCCTTTATATTTTTTTTCGAAAACTTCTAAGGTATAGGATTTTTTTCCAGTTTGGTAATCTTTTCCTGCTGCTTGCCAATACAAGATTTCAAACGCATTTTCATTCGAATTAGTATAATCAAATGTAGCTCTAAAACGACTATCGATTAAATTAACCAAATCAGTAGCACAAAATTCAATCAAACGGTATTGTGCACTTTGAAAACCACTAGCCGGAGTAAGTGTATTTCTAAATTTCATGTACTGATCTACATCCATACCATTTTCCATTATGGCAAAAGAAGTAGTAAGCATATCAAAATAACGACTAATACGCGTTAATCTACTAGTAAAAAAATCAACTTGAATCGCTTCGGAATTTGAAATTTGATTCATCTCCCAAAGTATCATTTTGAAAATTAGTTCATTTGTTTGATGATAGAGAATAAAAACCATTTCATCAGGAAGTACAGTTCTTTGAATTTGCAAATTCAACAACGCATCAGTTTGGATATAATCCCAGTAAGTAGCGGGTTTTGACCAAAGCAAGCCTTCAAGTTGCGTATCCGTTTTTTGATTGATGGATTCGTATTTTTGTTCTAATTCTTTTAAGATACCTGCTGTATTCTCATTAATGTTCATTTCTTCTTTATTTTAAACGGACCTTTCAATCCTTTGAAAGCATCCAAATCGGCTTTTAGCGAACCTACCGCTAAATCTGCCTTGATGCGTACAGGCAATCTGTTTTCATCGTCTGAAACCCAAACCGTTAAACTCTCTTGCTCTTTAAATACACGACCAGATTGTACTAATGGTTTAAAAACCATTGAAGACACGACCCCAAATTTAGTTGTAATATCCTGACGACCTATAAATTTTAACTTAAATTTTGTGGTTTCATCATCAAAAAACATATCTATTTCTATTGCTTCTCCGGGATTAATTTGATCAATTCTAGGATGATTACGGAGATAATAAAACGTAGACAAAATGTCCTGGGTATTTTTTGGTATAACAAAAGTTTTTTCGGTTTTATTTTTATAATCTTTTACCGTAACCTTGTTTCCGGATTGATCAATAAAACCTTCCTGATTTTTAGTGTAACCGCCCTCGTTAATATTACGAACAAACCGATATGGATTTCCTGTAATTTTATCAATGTAGCTTTCATAGGTATCTACTACTTTAAAAAAAAAGCGAGAAACACCTGTTGTGTATCCTTTACCCACAACGTGAAAAACTTTTTTATTATTTAAAGTGGCTTCTTTAACTTCAAGTGTGGCATAGCCGGCATTTACAATTCCGTAATGAATACGGAATTTAAACCATTCGCCTACATCATAAGCTTCACTCTCTTTAGAAGAGTCGAAACTTACCGTTAGAATCAATAATAGGAGTAGGATTATTTTTTTCATAATTTACTGGAATTGATTTATTGATTCAAATTGCAAATTTTGTTCCAAATATATTAAAACAAAAAAACTCAGTCAAATAATGACTGAGTTTTTATGCTATTAACCAACCAAAAAATTATAAATTATTAAATTTATATAAACCAAAAGGAAACCACCCCTTTTGTTTTGATATGACAAAGATACGGCAAGAAAATGCGATTTCTACAGTAAAAATGCAGTTTAACAAAATTTTAAAATAAGATTCGGAAGCTATGGTGTTTTTTTTTGCATATCATAAAAAAAACAGTGATAAAAAATAAAAATGATAATTTTAGTTTTATTCGAAAATTCAAAACGCCTTTTCATTTTAGAATGATAAGCTTTTTTTAACATAAAAACACTGTTGGTTTCGCCAGGAAACAACAATGTTTAGTTAACAACAAATTTTGTAGTTTTTTTGGTATTTCGAAATTTAAAAAGGAAATCCTACACTAAACCAAGTGTAGCCGCTATGCGTTTCTGGAGACCAGCTTCGTTTTATTTCGATAGGACCTATGGCCGTTTCTAAACCATAACCTACGGCATATCCAGAAATTTTAGGGATAGAAATCCAGTCTACACTTTCAAAAATATCTTGTCCAATGTTAGCATAATTAGCCGTAAAGTTAATATGATTCTTTTTGAAAAGTTCGTAATCAAAAGTTACTGCCGATTTTATATAACTATTGCCTCCCAAACTTAGAAAATCATAACCATAAAAATGACTAAAATTATTGGAAACATTATATCCAAATCCTCCCAGAATAAAATTAAAAAATGACACACTTCTATCGCCTATTGAAAAACCAGCTTCTGATTGTAATTTAACCGTAGCCGATTTAAACAATTGAAATGCCACACCAAAATTAGCCTTAGCAACAGAAAAAGGCTGAAACTCTTTTGTGTAATTAGAGGAATACAAATACGAATGAATGTCTCCAGAAAAAGACCAGCCACTACTAGGGAAAAATTTATCATCCATAGAGTCATAATTCAATCGGGCAAAAACACTTACATAGTCGCTTTTCTCAATTACCGGATCGGCATTTGATAAAGTACTCGACTTAATATTCAAATATTTATATTCTAGACCACCGCCAATCAAGAAACGTTGGGCAAACATGGTTTGAAAATACATTTCATTAGTCAAATCAAACAAATCTACATTTAAGGTATTAATTCCTAAATCTCCAAAATCCAAATTAGTAATCTGTCCTTGAACATTTCGATTAAATTTATTCAAGTAGGACTTGAATCCAAGGCTAATATTGTATCCATTTTCAATATAATAATCAAAATTATACCTGAAATTATCACCTAAAATAACATCTAAAGAAGCCACATCATTTTTGAAAAAGTTCTTCTTATGGGTCATATTAACCAAAATAGCACTTTTATAAAGTCCGTCATAATGCAATCCGAATTTCAAATAAGTATCCGTAGGATTTTCTTTTAACACCAAATTCAAATCATCACCCTCTTTGTTTTTTTCGAAAGAATAATCAATAGCGCTAAAATTCTCTGTTGCATTTAAATTATTGATTCCTTTTTGCAATTGCCCATAACTAATTTTAGCTCCCGCTTTAAAACGAAGCTTTCCATAAATGTATTCATTGGTATAATTCTTCAGCTCATTGCAATTGATATCTGCAATTTGCAAACTATCCACTGGATTTTTCAACTTAGGTTTTTTGTAATTATTGGATTTAACTCCCAATTGTTTCAGACGTTCAAAAACCGAAAAAGCAGCTTCTTCTCCTTTAGCGACTATATCTTTTCCGCTGCTAAAAGACATTACGCCATAGTTTTTAATATCTGGCCGAATGTAAATATCAGTTTTTAATATGTTCTCCTTCATCTTATCAATAGAATGAAGGTTGGTTATTTGAACCAGAATTTTTGTAGCATCATGCAGGCCTTTTCGATCCAATAAATCATTTTGAACATCCACACCAATGATAATATCAGCTCCTAATTTCCTGATTTCGTCAATTGGGTAATTATTAACCACTCCTCCATCAACCAAAAATCGATCCTGATATTCTACAGGAGAAAATAACGATGGAAAGGCGGAACTGGCAATCATGGCTCTAGCCAAATTTCCTTTGTCTAATATTACTTGTTCGCCAGTTTCAATATCTGAACCAATACATAAAAACGGAATAGGAAGTTTATTAAAGTCTCTAATATGACGAACGTTTCTTGTAATTCGGCTTAACAAATTAAAATTATACAAACCTTTAGAAAGTGCATCTGGAATTCCTATTTTATATTTATTAAAAGGCAAAACCAATGCATAAACCTCATCGTTTCTTTTTTCGTAAAAATTCTTAGTTTCTCTCGGAATATAATCGCTTAAAAGTTCGTCAAAATCTGTTTTATTAAAAATAGAGTCCAGCTGTGCCGCATTGTAACCCGAAGCGTATAATCCGCCCACAACAGCACCCATACTCGTTCCGCCAATGTAATCAATTTTAATTCCTGCTTCTTCAATCACTTTAAGAACACCAATATGAGCAAATCCTTTGGCTCCACCACCACTTAAAACCAGTCCTATTTTTGGCCTGTCTTTTTTCTGGGAAAACACAGTCAAACCACTAAAAAAAACCAGTAAGAAAAGAATATATTTTTTCATAAAACGGTATTCATTTTTAACATTAAATGCTTGCTATCAAATCAGTTTGTTGTGGTTTTGTAAAAATCGGTAATTTTTTTGGCTTTTGATACTCCTACAACGTCTGAAATTTCTTTTTCTGTTGCCATTTTCAATCTTTTAACACTTTTAAAATGCTGAATCAGAGTTAACATGGTTTTTTCGCCAATTCCAGGAATGGATTCTATTGAAGAATTCAAAGCAGCCTTGCTTCTTTTATCGCGATGATGTGTAATTCCGAAACGATGCGCTTCATTTCGCAATTGCTGAATTACTTTCAAAGTTTCTGATTTTTTGTCCAGATACAACGGAACCGAATCCCCTGGATAAAACAATTCTTCTAATCTTTTGGCTATACCAATAATACTAACTTTTCCTCGCAAACCTAAATCGTCAATACTTTTCAATGCCGATGACAATTGTCCTTTACCTCCATCAATAATTATCAATTGCGGCAAAGACTCTCCTTCATCTAACAAGCGTTTGTAACGGCGATAAACTACCTCTTCCATCGAAGCAAAATCATTAGGACCTTCAACAGTTTTTATATTAAAATGACGGTAATCTTTTTTACTGGGTTTTCCATCTTTAAAAACCACACATGCCGAAACCGGATTGGTTCCCTGAATATTCGAATTATCAAAACACTCAATATGTCTTGGCTCTACTGGCAAACGTAAATCTTTTTGCATTTGCGCCATAATCCTGTTAGTATGTCTATCAGGATCTACAATTTGCAATTGCTTTAATTGTTCGATACGATAAAATTTAGCATTTCGAATAGACAAATCCAGAATTTGCTTTTTATCTCCTAATTGTGGTACGGTAACTTTTATATTTTCGCCCAAATCAACCGCAAAAGGCACAATTACTTCTTTTGATAATAATTCAAATCGTTCTCTAAGTTCAATAACTGCCAATTCCAATAATTCTTCATCGGTTTCATCTAATTTTTTCTTGATTTCCATAGTATGCGAACGAATAATCGAACCATGGGAAATTTGTAGAAAATTGACATAAGCTGCACTTTCGTCAGAAACAATAGAAAACACATCAATATTGGTAATTTTAGGATTTACAACCGTAGAACGCGACTGATAATTCTCTAGAACTTCTATTTTTTCTTTGATTTTTTGCGCCTCTTCAAAATGCATTTGTTGTGCCAAATCCATCATGATTTTCTTGAAATCCTTCATGCTGTCTTTGAAGTTTCCTTTTAGAATTTCCCGGATAGCGCTAATCTGTTTTTGATAATCTTCTAATGATTCGTAGCCTTCACAAGGTCCTTTGCAGTTGCCAATATGAAATTCGAGACAAACCTTAAACTTACCACTTTCAATATTCGATTCGCTCAAATCATAGTTACAAGTTCGAAGCGGATACAATTCTTTGATTAAATCTAAAATGGTATGCACTGTTTTGAAACTGGTGTAAGGTCCAAAATATTCCGAACCATCTTTGACCATTCTTCGAGTAGAAAATATCCTCGAAAAAGGTTCTTTTTTAATACAAATCCAAGGATAACTTTTATCATCCCGCAACAATACATTGTAACGCGGCTGAAGGGTTTTTATCAAATTATTTTCCAGCAAGAGCGCATCGGTTTCTGTAGGAACCACAATGTGTTTTATGGCTACAATTTTCTTAACCAGCACGTTGGTTTTTTCCGTATCATGAATTTTATTAAAATAAGAAGAAACTCGTTTTTTTAAATTTTTGGCTTTACCTACATACAAGATTTTGCCTTCCTTATCATAATACTGATAAACACCAGGACCATCGGGTAAAGTTTGTATTTGCAGGGCTAAATTTGACTTGATCATTTTTTAAAAAATCTTCTGAAAACTAGTCTGTTGCAGTACAGAAATCCTAGTTTTTCATTTTTCCAAATTTACAAATAATACCCGCTGTTATTTCATACTAATCCAATAAAAATTGAAGTAAATAAAATTACACAAAAACATTTTAGCTAAACAATTAGAATAAAACACAATACCAACATTACAACATTCTCACAGAGTGGTATCATTTTATCATTACAAAACAGAATGATTTCCAAGACTTTACTTCACAAAAATCACAACTCAATAGATAAGCAAACCCTTTCATTTTTTATTATTTTAACAAGAAAAATTAATATATTAGCCAAACTTAAAAGCTATTTTCAATACTGATAATAAAAATATGAAATATCTAACAGCATTGCAATTCCTTTTTATTTGCTCATTTTCATACGCACAAAACTTTCAGATTAGCAAAGTAATTGTTGATAAAGACACTAAAGCACCATTAGAGAATGTAATAATTTCTAATGAAAATGATAATTCAATCACAAACGCAGAAGGAAGATTTGTTTTTGTTTCTCAACAAAATGAAATTAATTTGAATCTATTGGGGTATAATAAAATCAAAACCAGCTTTGACAAATTACACAAAGAAAAGGATACTATTTTTATGGAAATCAAAGCCTTTGAATTGCGAGAAGTAGTGATAAGCAATACTGAAGCTTTTATGAAAAAGGTATATGATAAATTTCAAGACAATCTTCTTCAAAATTACACCTTAAACTTTTTCTTAAGAAACGTATTTAAAAAAGACCAAGTCAACATTCTTTTACAAGATATTTATGCCCGGAAAAACAAAAATTCAAGTCAAAAAAACAACCTAACTATTGAAATTTTGAATATGAGAAAAACGAGTCTTTTTGAAAAAAAGGATAAAGTTAATTTTCAATTTCCAGATTTTGATGGTTTATTTCATATCATCGTTCCTCAAATTGACAAATGTAATTTTTTAGAAACGCCTTTTAATGATAACGATTTTAAGAAAATAGCATTTAAAACCAATGAAAAAGTTCAAACAGGGCAAATTTGGACAGGCTATTTTATTATCAACCGTAAAGATTATGCTGTAGTCGAATACAGCCTCACATTAATTGATGATCCTGAAAAAATTCCTTATAAAAAATTACTCTTTTCAAAAGAGGAATACAGAACAACCAAATGGACGAAATTTACCCAATTTACTAAAGATGCAAAATCAAACAAATATTATCCAAGCAATATAAAAATTGACAACCAAGTAGAAATGTTAGTCTATAAACAATCTAAAAAGAATGTTTATTATGATTTTACTATGGATTTCTTTGCCACAAACAGCCCTACTGATGAAAAAATAAACTCCAATTTTTTAATCCACAATGATATTTTTAGAGCAAAATTTCCTTATTCTAAGGATTTTTGGAACAATCAAAATCAATTGCCATTAACTAAAGAGTTAGAGACGTTTTTAAATTCAGTTTCTGAGAAAAAAGATAAAACTAAAGAGTTTGAAATAATTAGCAATTTTTAAAATGATGCAGCAATTAAATTTCTACTTTTAGCTTTTTAATTCTGCAATGCGAAACACAAGACCCATTACAATCCTAGGCGAGACTATTTTAGCTGGTGAAAGCAAAACCATCGATATGGAAATTGCTAAATTACACAACTCAACCAAGTTAAAAATCCCAATAATCATTCAGCGTTCTAAAATTGATGGTCCAGTAGTATTGTTTTCGGCAGGAATTCATGGTGATGAAATAAACGGAATTGAAATTGTTCGCCAAATCATTACTAAAAAAATCAATAAACCGAAAAGAGGAACTATTATTTGCATTCCCATTATCAATATGTTTGGTTTTATTAATAAATCCAGAGAATTTCCAGACGGCCGAGACTTAAATCGTGTTTTTCCCGGAAGCAAAAAAGGTTCACTTGCCAGTCAATTTGCACATCATATTTTGACCGAAATAATGCCCATTGTAGATTACGCAGTCGATTTTCATGCCGGAGGAGCCAGCCGGTTTAATGCTCCGCAAATACGTCTCGAACCCAACAATGAAGCGCTTAAAATTTTAGCCGATGTTTTTAACGCTCCTTTTACTTTATATTCTAAAAATATTGCGGGTTCGTTTAGAAATGCATGTCAGAAATCCAATGTAAAAATGCTGCTTTTTGAAGGCGGAAAATCATTAGACATCAATAACGACATTGCCAATATTGGCCTGGAAGGTGTAAAACGTTTTTTAGAGCATCTGAACATGTTAA
>Ga0247814_10000255_pt1 | contig 47479 bp, 48 predicted proteins | sample UWRJL179409R1_FD_179947 | JGI IMG/M metagenome (GOLD analysis project Ga0247814, IMG submission 179947) | Plant litter microbial communities from Arlington Agricultural Research Station in Wisconsin, United States - UWRJ-L179-409R-1 | ecosystem: Environmental > Terrestrial > Plant litter >... | reverse complement strand
CTGGGGGGAAGTAGTCCTGTTCTATCTGGATCGCATTGCCCAGCTAAATCATGCGGGCCTCAAACTGGAACGCCCTATTGCTGACTACTTCAAACAAAACGTTTATTACACGCCAAGCGGCATCTTCAGTCAGCAGTACTTTTTCCGAACGATTGAGATAGTAGGAGTGGAACGAATGATGTTTTCCCAGGATTGGCCTTATCAAAGCTGCGGCGAAAAGGGTGCCCAGACATTTTTAGCACAAGCCTCAATCTCTGAAGCCGAGAAGGAAGCAATAGCACATGGAAATTGGGAGCAGCTTGTTAGTGGGATATGGCCTAACACAGTTAATGAAACAGGAGGTTCTGCTAAGTTATGACTGGCATAGAGGAACGACTGAAAGCTTTAGAAAATGAGCATCAAATCCGGGCGCTGACTGCTTCCTTTGCCGACAGCTGTCTTTCTGGAAATGCGCAGTGTTTTGAAGCATTGTGGATAGCAGATGGTACCTGGACGTTAGCCGAACCTCTTCATATAGAAAGCAGAGGTCGCGACAGTATCGTAAAGCTATTCCTTGAACTTGCAACAGGCAAACGTTTTTTTTGTCAGAAGCTGCATTCAGGTATAGTTACGATCTCAGGAGATACTGCAACTGCGCGCTGGATTTTATCAGAAAATGCCGCCAACCACGATGGATCATTATATCAAAGCACGGCAATATATGATGATCGGCTTGTATTCCACGATGGAAGGTGGCTATTTCAGGCGCGATATTGCAAATTTCTCGACATATCCCATACCGGAAATAATTCTTAGTGAGCTGGACAGATAGTAACTGCACATGTTTCGTGTGCAGTTACTGTTTCCTTTAGAAATGAAGTTTTAGACTGATAAAGAGATACAATATGAAAGAATGGAATGACTTTTTTTTAGCTACAGCAGCGGCAGCAGCAACTTTGACGGGATTGATATTTGTTGGAATTTCTATCAACCTCACACATATATTATCCTTCCCACTCCTGGTAATTAAGGCTTCAGTGGCTTTGATATTATTATTAATGATCCTGATTTTTTCGGCTCTATTACTCGTTCCCCAGGAAAGTCATTATTTAATTGGTTGTGAAACCATCGTACTTGGCTTAATCGTCTGGATTTTAATAACCAGGGCGGATCTTAAAATATATTATCAATCATTGAAGGAATTTAAACGCATTTATCTTTTTACATTATTGTTTGATCAGCTTGCTACTATATTGTATATCATAGGCGGAATCTTTCTTATACTATTTGGCAATCCTGGACTTTACTGGACAGTAATGGCGATATTTTTATCATTCATCAAGTCCGTTTACGATGCATGGGTATTACTGATTGAAATTAAAAGGTAATCGAAATATAGTTGTTTTACTAAGCTTTTGCTGTTATGCTGTTGTCAAACTCGTAGATGGTTTGCTCCACGTTTCAATGATGAGATACAACCGCTTTTCCAGCTTCCTTACCAATAGCCTTAACCCTGACTAACAATGCGATAAAAACACCCGCTAAAATCATAGAGATACCTGCTGTGGCGAATACACCAGAGATACCGGCATAATTAAATAGTAATCCGCCCATGGCTGCTCCCGCTGCAATGGCGCCTTGTACTGCTGCTACAACCATGCCTCCGGCACTTTCTGCCTCATCGGGAACTGCAGTGGACACCCAGGTTGACCATGCAACCGGCACCCCGCCGAAAGCCATTCCCCAGACGGCAATCAGCAATGCATGTCCAGTAAAAGTGGGTGGTAACAATACCAGGAGCAATGCTACAACTCCAACCAAAATTGGCATAGTGATTAATGTCCAGCGCAGACTTTGTTCCATGAGCCGCCCTGCCAGAAGCGTACCGGCAAAGTTCGCTGCTCCAAAGCCCAACAATATTATGGCTATTCCATCAGCGCCAATTCTTATTGTATCCTCTAAGAAGGGACGGACGTAAGTAAAAAGGGAATAGTGGCCCATATGTGCCAGCACGCAGCCAAGCATTCCTACTATTATGCCCGGACGCAGCAGTACTTTAAGCACTGTTGTAGATTTGGCTGCCCGCTGTGAAGGCAGGTTTGGCAAAGTATACCATTGAAAAATTAACGTCACTACACCAATTGCCGCCGCTGCATAAAAAGCACTGCGCCAGCCGAATAATCCTCCCAGGTAGCTGCCCAGAGGCACAGAGACCACGGTTCCGACAGCTATGCCACTGAAAATGATCGATAAGGCACGTGGCACCAGTTTCAAAGGTACAAGACGCATTGCTACTGCTGCTGCCATGGCCCAAAAGCCTCCAAGGGCAATTCCGAGCAATGTACGCATCAATAAAAGCACGATTATACTTGATGAGAAAGCAACAAAAAGATTAGAGACGATCATCAAAGCAGAAAAGCTGAGCAATACGATCCTTTTGTCTAAAGACCGTGTCAGTCCGGGTAGCAACAGTCCGGAAAACAATGCGGCAATTGCGGTCACAGTTACCGTCTGACCGGCTACTGCTTCTGAAAGCCCTAGTTCTGAAGCCATCGGTGTGAGCAGACTGGCAGGCAGGTACTCTGCTGTTAATAATCCAAAGACGCCCATTGTTAGCGAGAAAACCGCTGTCCATGCTGGAGAGATCGGTTGAGTGTTATCCTTATTAAAAAGGTTGACAGCTGATACATGAGCACCATTACTATTTTTTTTACATAGATTTTCACTTTCCATAAATACATTATTTTTATGAAGCAAAGCTCCATTTTATGGTTAGTTTAAAATTATGCTAATCAAACATATGATTATTAACTTGGTGTAAGATCGGACATTTACAGGAAGTCTGCGGTTAGACAGCCATCTTTCTAATGACATGGTATGGGATATGATAACCGGAAGCAGGAATTAAATGCAGAAGGTGATTGATGTTTTCCTTTATAGTTTGGAAATAGGTGTACAGAGAGCTTTCCTGTACTTTAAAGGGGTTGTATTGGTTTGCTTCTTAAAAAAAATGATAAAATTTGCCGAATATTCAAAACCCAGGCTATAGGCAATTTCTGTTATATCCCAATTACTGAACTGTAATAATGCTTTTGCCTCGTTAGTAATTCTATTGGCAATCCATTCCGTGGTAGTTTTGCCTGTGCTTTCTTTCAAAACTCTGTTCAGCGTATTGGTATGTACATTGAGCTGCGAAGCAAATTCTTTAGCTGTTTTGAGTTTCAAGGTTTGTGTAGGGGCGTCGATAGGAAACTGCAGTTCTAACAGTTCCAGGAACATAGTAGTGATACGCTCTGCTGAATTGACTGGTTGATAAAATGTATCTGCAGGTTGTATTTTCATTGCCTCATGCATAATGACCTGCACGTAGCTTCTTAATAATTCATATTTATGAGCGTATCCGGAACGGATCTCAGGGAACATGTTTTCAAAAATACCTTTTAATAACTCAATACTCTGTATTTTAGGGAAAAACAAATGATTTCCTCCTATCTTAAATAAAGGCGAATGTGAAAGGCTCTCACTTTTAAGGCTTTGGTTTATGAAGTCCTCAGTAAACAGGCAGAAATAGCCGGCCTGATCGTTCGAAGTAGGCTCCCACGAGTAGGGAATCAAAGGATTAAAGAAGGTAATGGATGGTTTATCAATCCGGATGACTTTATCAGCATAGCTTAATATTCCAGTACCTTTTGTGATCATGGATATTTTATAGAAATCCCTGCGGTTGGGCGGCAGGGATGTACTATCACAAGAAAACTCTTCTCTGTTATACACGTTGAATTGTCCATTTTTAGGGTATTCCCATCCATGCCGGCTATGAAAATCGCTTATATTCTCTCGTTTGTTCATTTCACAAAATTATGAAATAAAAACATTTAGAAGTTTTTGTTTATTTGAGATTGCTGGATTAAGGTCCCTCTAAAATGTATAACCGTAATATCAAATTTACCATTTTCCGACACCGCTTTCTAAGTTCGCTTTTCACTTTCCCATGATGCCCTTCTGCAGCTTGTTTTTTGCAGATACAAAGAACTGTCTTTACATCAGCGGCCGACCTAGTAACGCATTAAAAAGCAGCAGGGATACTAATGCGAAAAAGAAAGATGCAAAAGCGATCGTTGGGCGGGCACTTTTATAATTTGTGAGCAGGACGAAAAGAGGCATAATCTGCAGCGCATGCAATCCCATAAAATGAGCGATCCGCAGGTCACCTGCAATGCGGCTCCAATTAAATAGCGGCAGTCCGGGACCACCATCAGCTGCACCAACCGTGTGAGACATCTTAGCGGCCATCAAACCTCCTTCAAAAGCAAAGAAACAAGCCATAATAATCCCCAATCTGATTGCCCACAACATTGCCGGGGTGAGTTGTGTGGCTTTCACTTTAAAAAACTGAATCCCGATAAAAAGCGCAAATAATGTTTGGGAAACAATTACTACACCCATCAGATTAAATAAAAGCAGATTATAAGCACTGGAATGATTAAAATGAGACAGCTGTCCCCTGGCTGCTTGCAACGCAATTGCGAACATTTCAAAACTCATCGCAAAGACAGTGAATCGTGCAAATCGTCTTTTGATAAGCTCAAAGGGTAAGTACTGTAAAAGCAAGGTCCAGGTAAGGCAGTATATGGTTATTGATATGGCAAATTTGATCGGTTTGATCCATAAGTTCAGGCCCGTTAATTGCCGGTGATCGAACAAGGCGATAATGATAAAAACGATAAACAAGGCGAAGTGCGCCAGGCCACAGTAATACAATACCGGGCTGACAGCTCTCATGCGGTTTAATAAAGTTCTCATGGTTATTGACGAATTTTTTTAATGATTTGATAAAGCAGGAAGCCAACGGGACCGAACATAAAGGTCAATACGAGGCAGGGTATTACCAGCCAGTGAGAAATGGTTCTTTCCTGTGATGATCTGATGATCGCAAAACCGATCAAAAGGTCGAAGGCGAGATAGTGAACCCAACCGGCAAGTAAGAGACTATCGTTTGCAAAAAGTGTACGTACTTGTTGCAGGGATTCATATCCACCACCCGAAATGCTAAAGAAGCCAGTGATATAAATGCAGTAAATTACTGAAAGCACTATCGGTACAAGGGGATAGCTGATCAGCCAAAGTGTGACTCTCCATTTAGGAAGGATGACCAATAGCAGCCATTGTACTGCGGCAAGGCTACTAACGAGTGAGAAGATCTGTGATGTGTCCATATTGATTTATGCCGCGTTAAAATACGCATTGCAAAACTGCGCTTAATAAGCCTTCACGAAAATGACTTTAGGTGAAGAAAGTAAACGTTTTTATTATCCTATGTTAATTTTTTCGCTACTTCTGCCCGAATACGGCTTAAACTTTGGGGCAAGATACCAAGATAAGAAGCGATCAGGTGCTGTGGTAATCTTTCAAATATCTGCGGCCGGGTATTAAGCAGGGTCATATATCGTTCCCTGGCGTTACGGAGCATGAAGTCACTTTTGCTTCTGGCAGTCGCTAAGAAGAGCTGTTCGGCCATAATACGTCCGAATCTCTCGAAGCGCTGGCTATGCTGATAGAGCGCCTGCATGTCAGGATAACTCAAGGTAAATAACTCACAATCTTCAAGCGCCTCGATCAGACAGTCTGATGGTGTCTGCAGCAGGAAACTCTCATAATCACCCAGCCATTCACCTTCAAAAGCAAATCCGATCGTATGCTCTCCTTTTACAGTCCGGGAATAATAACGCAGACCACCTTTATGCACCAGTACCATCATTTTGCAGACCTGGCCTTCCTTCAGATAAAGTTCATACTTTTTAAGGTGCAGCGGTCTGAGCCTTTGCATGAATAAGAAAAGTTCTTCATCGGTGAAGTCGACCAATTTGCGCAAAGCGCTAGTTATTACCTCGTACATGATATGATTTGTGGGGCGATGTACAAATATATGACAACACACCAATATAGAGATTAACTTTTACTTATGTTTGCTTATGAAAATATCTGATGCTACATCTTCTATTGGCCCCGCAAATATTATTCCCTTATCAGATACAATGCGGAATGATGCAGAGACTTTTCATATGCTGGACCTCAGCATAACTGGTAATCCGATTTTTTCATTTGAATATAGCAGGAAGAAATTTTACACAGTTACCTTATTACAAGGTGACTATCGGCTTGAATTTGAAGACAGGAACATTGATATTTCGGGCAACTCCTTACTGTTCACCAGCACTAAAATTCCTTTTGGGATTCATGAGGCCGGTTTAGGATACTCCGGGATTAGCTGCGTCTTCAAAGAGGAGTTTATTACCAAAGCTAACAGCGGTTATCGTCTACTGGAATTTCCGATCTATAAACCAGGCAGACAGAATATCTATTCCCTTACAGAGGAGCAGACGGAACTCTTTCTGGAGGTCTACAATAAAATGTTTGATGAATCACAGGCCGGTAGCCCTTTCAAAAATAATCTGCTGCGCACTTATCTACTTGAAATTATTTTTAATGCACAAAAGCTCGCTCCGGTTAGCTCCTTCGTAAAAACAAATAATACCACCGAGGTTATCGCCTGTTCCTTTATAAGATTGTTAGAATCGCAGTTTCCTATAGAATCCCCTCATGATACGATCAAATTTAAAACCGCGAAAGATTTCGCAGACAGCCTTTCACTACATCCCAATTATTTGAACCGCCAGGTAAAATTGTCTAAAGGAAGAACCGTAAGTGAGATCATCGCAGCAAGGCTTCTACAAGAGGCCAGGATCTTATTAAAATTAACCAACTGGAACATTGCGGAGATTTCTTCTGCACTCGCTTTCGAAGAACCGTCACATTTCAATTTATTCTTTAAAAAGCATGCCGGCAGTTCTCCTACAGATTACCGGAAATTACAAAAGGAATAATTACTCCTCGAAGTTGGTGCGAGAAAGTTTGATTTTAGTAAGGATCCGTTTTATTTACGCTAACATCGGCCATGCAATCCACTCTACATTTGCATTGTAAATAAACAACTTGCAATATGAAAAAGTTAGCATTAGTCACCGGAGCAAATAAGGGCATAGGTTTTGAAACAGCGAAACAACTGGCAGCTCACAATATTAAGGTTTTATTGGGGGTAAGAAATGAAGTGGAAGGTAAAAAAGCGGAAGCAGTCTTAAGGGATTTAGCATTAGATGTTACTTTTGTACAACTGGACATCAGTAATTCGACCGATATTGATAACGTTAAAAAATACATTGAAAGCGAATATGGTGTCTTGGACATTTTAATCAACAATGCAGCCGTATTTTTAGACGGGGCGTGGTTCGGAAATAACACGGAAACCGTATCCATGCAAACCCTGCGGGATACTTTTGATATTAATTATTTCGGTACCGTAGAGCTGACTCAGGCATTATTGCCTGCAATCAAAAAAGGCGAGGCGGGACGTATTGTAAACGTCAGTAGCGTGTCCGGTTCCTTTGGTGCACATTTGGATAAAGAACATTGGTTATACGCTTTAAAACCTTACGCTTATAGTGCGTCAAAAACGGCCTTGAACCAGTTCACAGTTTTTCTGGCTAATGCCCTTGAATCTTCCAAAATCAAAGTAAATGCAGTGAGCCCAGGTTGGGTGAAAACATCCATCGGTTCAGATCAGGCACCCTTAACTCCGGAAGAAGGGGCTAAGTCAGGTGTTGCCATGGCATTAATTGATGAGAATGGTCCAACAGGAACTTTTTCCCAATCAGGCGAATTTTTACCGTGGTAAATACCAGACTATATGATTTAAACTATAATCGCCCCCTGTCTTTGGTGGAACGCTGTAGTCACGAATCCCAATCAATATAGCATTGGCAAAGGGCCTTAAGGCCCCATAGCTCAGCCAACCAGGGTACTGCACCTCCCAGTCAATTGAATAGCTGGGCAAAGAGGTATTATCTTTGCCCAGCTATTCAATTGACTGGGAGGTGTTACCATCGCAATCAGATTTCAAAAAATTAAGTATAGTTACTAAACCGATGAGCCATAACATGAATGCTCCATAGGCTGCAGAATTTTGAGGTTGCGTTTTAGTTTGCTTTCGCCGAGATGTTAATTTTATGCGTTATGCTGCTCCCCGGTTTGCACAGTTGGCATCACCAGTTTTCCTTCAATTACCAATTTTACCAATAGCTCTCCGGGCCCAATCTGGCCTATGTCACCTAGTTTTTTATCAAAGATCTGGTCAACAAACTCGATTGATTCTGTTAGATATTTAGCCCTTGCCTCAGGGGAGGTCCTTGGGACATTCTGAAAATATTTAACCGCGATATCTTTGAATCCTACCATAGAAAGTTTCAAAAAAACGCAGATACAGTGAGCTCCACAACGGGATGAAGACAATTTCCGAGCGAACCCTGAGCCTGCACCTTAAGGAAATGGAACTTGATGGTCTGGTAAAAAGAACTGCATATACGGATAAACCACCCCTGAAAGTTGAGTATGAACTGACCGAATTCGGAAGATCATTGATCCCAATCCTTAATGGCCTCCATGAATGGGGCGAGTCGCTTGCTAAAAGAGCGCAAGTAGAATTTTCTGAAACGGACGCTTTCTGATAAAAAATCAGGTCTTTTACTCAATGATTTAGTTTTTAGTTTACGGATTCGCCTTGCCAACCAGCTATGTGACCTCTCGCCTCCTAAACCGGTTCGAAAAAAGGGAGCGTTACAAGCGCATTTTGAATCAATGTCAGCGAATTACTTTGATAACTATGAAAAATTGCCGGACTAATCGGTATTCTATCAGACAGCAATTCTACTTTTTCTTTTGTTAAATAATTCCGTTTATCTTGTTGATATGTTACATTTTTAAGTATGTTATGTATTTTTGACATAAGATAAACGAAACAAAATCGTTTATCTTAGTGATATTTTACAGTGCATATTCAAACAGCACTAAGAACACTATCTAACCAACCGCTGACCCATAAGCCCACGACTTAAGGTCAAAACTAAAAATCAATACATCAAGTTAACTCTAGACCTCTTGGCTTTGGAAAAATTAAAACCAGAAGCCATGTATTTAAAATACCCCTTGACCCTTTCAGCATACAAACCTGGACTTTTCAGCAAAACAAGCCTTGCCTATGCGGCGCATCTTTGTATTATAAAATAGTATAATCATGAAAAAAACAGTTTTAGTTACAGGTGCTTCGGCAGGGATTGGCAAAGCAACCGCAATTTATTTAGCACAGAACGGTTATGAGGTGTATGGTGCGGCACGCAGAACCGACAAAATGCAGGAATTAACAGCGTTCGGTATCAAAGCTATTGCGCTGGACGTTACCAAAGAGGAAAGCATTACCGCTTGTGTCGAACAAATTTTAGAGCAATCAGGAAGTATAGATATATTGGTCAACAATGCCGGCTTTGGTCAGGAAGGTGCCATCGAAGATATCATCATGGATGACGCCCGTTATCAATTCGAAGTAAATGTATTTGGTGCCATGCGCCTGGCACAACTGGTATTGCCTAAAATGCGTGAGAACGGATACGGTAAGATCGTCAACATTTCGTCGGTTGGCGGTAAGATTGCTTTTCCCTTAGGTGGGTGGTATCATGCCAGCAAATTTGCATTGGAAGCATTGAGCGATAGTATGCGCAATGAAGTAAGGGACTTTGGCATCGATGTGATCGTGATTGAACCAGGGGCAACGCAATCTGAATGGGGGAATGTGGCAACGGATATTTTGCTTAAGGTTTCAGGACATACTGCATATAAGGACTTAACCGCCAAAACACACAATTTATTTGCCCGGTTATCCAGGGATGTAGCAGACCCCATAGTGATAGCCAGATTAGTCAGAAAGAGTATAGAAGCAAAAAATGGCAAAGCAAGGTATAAAACCTCGCAAATGGCTTCTTCGCTTTTGCTATTTTTGAAAAGGATCCTATCTGATCAGCAAATGGATAAATTGATCATGAGCCAGTTAAAATAATCAGTCATGGAAGATAAATTAATAGTTCAGCATAACTTTCTGTATTCGAGTGGTCGTCAAAAGGCCCAAAGTAGTGAACATTACTTTCCTGACCATGCTTTGGGCATCATGCTGTCCGGAGAATCACAATATTTTTCGAACGACGGTACCTTCAGCATGAATGAAGGTGCCGTTTGCTTAATGCGGAGAAATCAGTTATTCAAAAAGTTCAAAAAAGCAGGACCTAATGGTGAACCACCTTCGTTGATCAGCATCTTTCTGGACCAGGATGCACTAAACAGGTACGCCATGGAAAATGATATTCCAAAACAAAATGTGTATAAAGGTGAAGCGATGATTGATTTGACGGGAAATCAGTTTCTAAGAGCCTTTTTTGAATCATTAATGCCCTATATCAACCAACCAAATAAGTTTAGCTCTAAAATTGCGGAACTCAAAACTTATGAAGCCATTGAGTTATTGCTGCAAGCAGATGATGCCTTTCAATACTTCTTATTTGACTTTCATGAGCCACATAAAATAGACTTGGAAACTTATATGAATCATCATTATAAGTATAATATTCCGCTTTCGTCATTTGCTAAACTCACAGGTCGTAGTCTCTCCACATTTAAAAGAGACTTTAGCAAGATATTTGACACTACACCCGAAAAATGGTTGCAGCAAAAGCGGTTGGAACAAGCCCATTACCTCATCTCAAAACGAAAACAACGTCCTTCGGATGTATATTTAGAAGTCGGTTTTGAAAATCTGTCGCACTTCTCTTTTACCTTCAAAAAGCTTTTCGGATTGACGCCATCAGAACTGCAAAATTCATGATGAACAGGAACCTGTCATCCAATTATAATTAATGGCAATAAATGCGTTTTCCAAATCTCTGACTGTCGTATACTATTTACGGTTGCTTTGTAATGCTCTTTTTAACCTTTGATAAGTATTTAATTTTAAATATATTTTTTATTTAATATAAACTGTGCTACATTGGCATATGGAAAAATTAAAGAAGAAATAAACAATACGCAATCCTAATTTATAATTAAGAATTGCTTACGAGCCTCGCATCAAAAATCTAGTAAATTTACCAGGCGAGCGTAAGTTGAGCAACCTAAACCCTATATTTGTTATAGGGCTGGTGCTCACTTATGTCATTGTCTGGGCCCTTTCGAAAGAGAGGGTGGCTTTACTAGAGCCGTTGATACAATAGACTGAGTGAGTTACCAGCCCTATACCTTTCAGGGCTGTAACCCCTCATAGAGGCTTATTTAAATTGAAAAATTAAATAAGATCAATATGAAAACAGAAATCAACTATCACAAGCTTACCATCCCGCTGGAATTCCGCGTTGCCTGTGCCGTTTACAGATTAAACGAACAGGAATTATTACAAATCTTCATCAATCACGCTACAGTTTACGATTCACTTGCAGATCAATACAGTGAAGGTTATTCAGAAGCTTCAAAAACTATCGGGCTCTATGTAGCTGACAAAAGGAGAACTGCAAATGGCGGTCATGCTTTCAGCCATTGCCTGGATAATGCTGCAAATTGTTTCAGGTGGATCAATGAGCTGGCCGAAAAAGTGTTAAGCAGTTCTGTAGCCAAAAGGAAAAATTCCCTGCTGTACATAGATGAATTGTATAACAATATGCAACGGTCGTACACGAACTCGGATATGCTTTACTTGGATGAAAACCGCTCCTTAAACTTCACTAAAGACTTTACCGTGCTTTGCGAACTGCACAATTGTTATCCGGCAGATTACCTGGAGAATTTTATGAGTAAGATTTCCATCGCAGAGATGCAGGCCAGAACCGGGCTAAAGATTCCGAATGATAACTTCACAATGGCCTTTTTTATGAAAATTGTATTGGGTTTTGGAAGGCAAAATACTGTAGTGCCAGCGTTCACTGACAAGGAAGTAGATTTTATCTGCGAAATGGATGAAATACGCTTGCGTGTTCATAATGTGCGCAGCCTGCAGCAGCGTATTACCATTCTAAAGGAATTCTACCACAAACATTATCAGGACATCAACAATCACAATTAATCCGCATATCATGGAAATAACAATCAATGTACAGGTGCCAGAGGACTTTATGAGCCTCTGTACCATTTACAATATCCAGCCACAACAATTTATCCAGTCCTTTATCAATAAGGTCTCTTTTCCCTCTTATTACACCGGAACCAGTAAACAAATGAAATGGGCCACCTTGTTCTTTCTGCAGTATGTTGAGCTAAAGGACCAGGATAGTGATACCGAGTTTGACCTCGAAGATCATTACCTCCAGTGTTTTACAGATACACTGGCTAAAAATATGTCGAAAAATAATGACAATGGTTCGAAAGCAAGGGAAGCAGGAAGGGAAGTGATCCGGGAATGGCAAAAGGCTGTTCTGGCAGATCGAGCTAAATATATCACTGATCAATTATAGTTTGGGTGTAACGTACTAGGGAGCTTAAACTACCAGATTAAGCTCCCCTTATGTAGTAGTCTATTTTTAAACCATTATTTTGTTCACTTAACATCTTAGTATTCCCTTTACCCGCCTTTTGTAAGGTAACAGGTTCGGATAGTCTAGTTAAATAGTTGAATCTACTATGTTGTGTTTAAGATTCAATTTATAGATTGACGCAAAAAAAATCGCTCCGATGAAATACATAACTATCATTATTGCCATATTATTCTTGACGGTCTATACCATGTCTGCTCAGGTTAGAGTATCCGGACATCTGGTTGGGGGCTACAAGCAAAATATATCGCTTGTTGTGAATCGTTATCCGGCTATTTTCGACCAAACCATTTTGGATTCACAGACAGATGAAAATGGGGATTTTACTTTTTCTCTTTCTGAGTTTAATGGAGTTATCAGTGGAACAATTTCTTTCCTGCAGAATGGGATCAGTCAATTTATATCAATTGAAGGCAAGAGCAATATTGAGGTTCTCATAGATGGAACCAAAGTGACCTATAAATCCCGGAACTCTGCTTACCTGGATTTTTTATATCGGTATGAAAGACATTTTTCAGATGCCAATCGAAAAGAGTGGGGCTATAGTGATACAAATCCTGTAGAATTTTCAGCTTTGATTGATAGTTTAGCAAAATCAAGGATAGACTATATAAATAGTTTTAAAAGTACACTGACCTCTCCCCGCAAAACCGGACTTTTATAAAGTAGAGATTTTCCGTGTCTGATGATTTTCTTTTCAATTTTCATAAACTAGACTTGTATTATTTTAGTGGTTGGCGTTTATATATACTCCTAAATCTATAAAAAATATGCATTCTTTAGTAGCCTCTATGGCTCCACATACTAAAGGATATAATAAAAAACGGCACCAGGCAATGTTAAATATTGTTGGCGTAAATATTCTAAGAGCACGTACTGAAAGGAAACTTTCCCAGGAGAAGTTAGGTGAACTCGCTGAGGTTGAAAAGAAGATGATAGTTAATTGCGTACACGGTCTGGTTAATATTAGTGTAAGTATGTTAACGATTATTGCTGAAGCATTGGAAATAGAGGCTCATACATTGCTTGTTCCTTATTCAGATAGGCAACCTTTATTATTATCTTTGATTCAAATGTGGAATACGTCTGGGTTGTGCACAAAAATTAAACTTCTTGTATAATTAATAAGATAAAATACTGCTTAACTTAAAAAAAGCGACCTGTAGTCGGTCGAGGTAAAGCTTTGGTATTTTTAGATCTGCCAAGTCTGCGGATTTGGACACTAAACTATTTACTCCAACAATATCTGAAAGTTTATATTTTATGGTAAATTGCAGTTAATTTCTATCTTTAATTTTTTGCGAACGCCTACCAAATGAATGAGTATACACAATTTGTAGATCAATTACAACATCACCTGTCTATCCAAGATGATATGGACTCTACAGAGTGGGAATCAAAGGCCATTCGATTTGTTGACGGGCTGGCGGGGGAGGAACTTAGAAGGCTGGTGGATATTGATACTCGCCGTGAATTTGGGGCTTTCTTCACATCAAGTGAAACTGCTAATGCTTTACTTGTAGAACCTTTGTTGGATTACTCTGGCGCTTGCGTATTCTATGATCCAGCGGTCGGGGCAGGTAATTTATTAATTGCAGCTAGAAATGCTTCTGCTGATACTGCATCGGAAGTAACCCTTTTAGGTACAGATTTGCATGAGGAGTTTATCGCTGCGGCGCATTTGAGACACCAAATAAATGAGGCTTTAATTCCCCATGATAATTTATGTAATATTGAGCTATGTGTCGCAGATGGTTCTTTAGAAAACGACTATTATCATCGAGCGACGCATATTATAACCAATCCTCCATTTCATCAAGTAATGGCCGGTCCAGAAATTGCTTGGGCTGCAGGTAAAGTATCTTCTGCCGCACTGTTTATAGACAAGATTACAGATTTTATTCTGCCGGGAACTGCTGTACTTGCCATTTTGCCCGATGTTCTTAGAAGTGGATCACGTTATGAAAAGTGGCGGAAAATGGTGGAAAGTAAATGCTCTGTCCAAAGCATTACTATGTTGGGTCAGTTTGATAAGTTTGCCGATATAGATGTTTTTTCTATCCTATTGTTCAAGCACAGTGCTCAGACTTTGAATGTTCCTAATTTCCCATGGAAGCCAAAAGTTAACAATGGTCCCTGCATTGAAGAATTATTTTTCGTCTCGGTGGGCAATGTTGTAGATAATAGGGATGCATTGGAGGGACCCGAACTTCCTTTTATTGTTAGTCGTGGTTTAGAAAGTTGGAGCGAAATTACCTCTGCAAAGAGAATGAGGAAATTTAAGGGCGGAGCAATCCAAAGTCCATTTGTGGTAATAAAGCGTACTTCGAGAATGGGTGACAAGTTTAGGGCAACGGCCACAATTATTAATATGCCATCTTCTGTTTATATAGATAATCATTTGATAGTACTGCGCCCTAAATCTGGAAAACTATCGGATTGTAAATCTTTGTTAAAAAAATTGCAGTGTGAAGAGATTAATCAGTGGATAGATCAGCAAATTCGATGCAGGCACTTAACAGTTAAAGTAGTTTCAAGAATACCCATATGAGTTCAGAAAGTAAGCCTGTGCGTTCAGAAGAGGATGTTCAATTCGCACATATTAAATTTTCAACGCAAATTATCAAAAGGCTTGGAGAAGAATTAAATCCCAGTTTCGATCAAAGCATTCTCGAATTAGTGAAAAATTCTTATGATGCAGACGCCTTAAAATGTACTGTAGTTTTGAAAAATGTTACTGAACTAGGTGGGTCAATCGAAGTTGAGGATACTGGTGATGGAATGGATGGTAATGGAATAAGAAATGGTTGGCTCGTGCTCGGGCAATCTCATAAGTCTTTACAAAAATTAAGCCGGTTAGAGCGGATCTCAGCGGGTAGCAAGGGTTTAGGTCGCTTAGCAGCTTTGCGAATGGGCAATATGGCGAGTGTTACTAGTATACCTTATATAGATCCCTTATCAAAATACAGCCTAGTCATTGATTGGGATGTATTTGATAATGCTGCCTTGGTGGAAGAAGTTCAACTTCCGATTAATCATACTTCACCTGAAAAGAATGAGAAGGTTGGGACAAAAATAGTTATTTCCGGTTTGAGACAAAGTATTAGCGAACGTGACGTAAAGAAAATTGCTCGTGGACTTATTTTGCTATCAGATCCATTCGATGATGATCCAAAAGCATTTAAGCCAACCCTCAAAGCTCCGGAATTTAAACAGTTAGAAGTACTTGTTGCTAAACGGTACTTTGATGATGCAGATTACCATTTAGTTGCATCTATCAACAACCTTGGTCAAGCTGAAGCAAAAATATTAGACTACAGGGGGGAGGTTTTATTTAGTGCGGATCATGTTGATATTATTGGTAAGGATAAAGCAAAAATTTATCATTGCCCTGCAACTGAATTTAACCTTTGGGCTTTCCTTCTAAACGCCACTACCTTTAGCACACGAAGCACTACAATTGGAGAAGTACGGGAGTGGTTAAATGAATTTGGTGGTGTTCACCTTTACGAAAATGGTTTGAGGGTTAATCCATATGGAAATTCTGGAAATGACTGGTTGGATTTGAATTTGTCAAGGGCACGTAGTCCAGAAGAAAGACCCTCGACGAATACTTCGATTGGTAAGGTTACAGTTAAAGATTCTAAAGGCTTGCTGTCACAGAAAACAGATAGGTCCGGATTTATCGAAAATGAAGTTTTCCATCAAATCAAACTTTTTTGTTATGATGCACTGGAATGGATGGCAAAAAAGAGGATCGAACAAGCAGAAATTAGACGACAGAAAGAACGGGTAGCTTCAGGTACAATATCGCAAGTAAAAAAAGAGGACGTGAAAAAGCTAATCAGCGAACTTCCGGTTGAAACTCGTGTTAGTTTTGAAAAGACATTTAAAGCGTATGAAAAATCTCAAGAAAAAGTAGTTAAGAATTTAAAGTCGGAAGTTCAATTATATAGGACTCTGAGTACGGCAGGTATTACAGCAGCAACTTTTTCACATGAATCGAGTGGGAACCCGATAAAAATAATTACAATAACGATTTCATCACTTGAAAAGCGCATAAAAAATAAGTTAGGTAGTGATTTTGATGAGGTTTTTGCTAAGCCAATATCAATGATAAGAAATGCTATTGAATCACTTGCTGTACTTGGTACAACTACTTTAAAGCTTTTAGCTCATGACAAAAGACGTCCGGTAAAATTAGATGTCCATAAAGTTATCCATGATATTGTGGACACATTTGATCCCTTTCTGAAAGGACGGAATATAAATTTACAACTTGAATTGGCCGATGGTAACCCTTTTTTGAGAGGCACAGAGGCATCAGTTGAATCAGTTATAACTAATCTACTCAATAATAGTATTGTTGCACTTGAAAGGTCTCCAGTTGGTCAACGCATAATCAAGATCAGAACGACAGTCAGTGCAACATCAATGGAAATATTAGTTTCTGATAATGGTCCCGGAATTAAAGATATAAACATAAGGGACATTTGGTTGCCTGGACAATCAACTAATCCAAATGGAACGGGCTTGGGATTAACCATTGTAAGAGATGCTGTTATTGACTTAGGGGGTGAATCTTCTGCCCAGGTTACAAGTGAATTGGGAGGCGCGGAAATATCTATTAAATTACCAATATTAGGAATCGCATGACATCAAATTTAACGCAAATCTCAAAAATCCGGGTTATCGATGATACCGATAGTGGAAGAGATGCACTAGGATTGGTAGTAGAAGACGCCAATTTCACATTGGAGGAGCAATCTAGTTCGATTTATAATCTTGATCTTTACTTACAGGAATGTAAAGAAAATGTAGATGCTATTGTGTCTGATCATCATTTGAGAAGACAATCAAACTACTTTCCTGTTGATGGTGCTGAATTCGTTTCAAGATGTTATCAAACAAGGATTCCATCTTTATTAGTTACAAAATTTGAAAGTGTAGAAGTTGCAGAATTTAGACGATATCGAAAATACATTCCAGTAATTTTGAAGCCGGCTGAATATAATGAAGACACCCTCATTGCAGCGTTGGAAAAGTCCATCAATGAATTTAAAGGTAACTTTGAATCAGATAGAAAATCATGGCGTACCTTAATAAGGATAGAAGACGTTGACCCGAATAATCCGCAGAACTTTTATGCAATTGTTCCAGCATGGAATTCGAGAGAGGCGATTGCTTTAAATTTAGAATTGCTTCCACCGGAATTTAGTAATCTTGTTAAACCTGAGGCTAGGTTTTACGCGCAAGTGAATATAGGAACGGAGAAGGGAAATGAACTGTTTTTTTCAAACTGGGAGTTATAATCGAATGTAATGGCAACAACTAACTCATATGTGGCAATTCTAGATGTTGGACACGGAAATAGCACGGTTTTACATGATCAAAATAAATCAATAGTGGTAGATTGCGGGCCCGGTACTACACTATTGGAGTTTGTTTTACAAGAAGGTATTACACAAATCGATTATATATTTTTATCCCATGCTGATCAAGATCATATTGAAGGCTTAGTAGGATTAATATCTAGCAAAATATGTAAGATTGGATGTATTTATGTTAATGCCGATAGCACTAAAAAAAGTGCACTTTGGAATGATTTATTATTTACCACCACCCGTGATAGTTTACCTATACATGTAGGACTTAGTCATATAACTGGACCTTTTTCTTGTGGAAATATTGTACTTGAGGTTGTCGGACCCTCACAGTTTTTAGCGGGTAAATCTGCTGGAAGTATAGACAATGTGGGTAATCGGATCAACTCGAACTCCTTATCTGCATCATTTAAGATTCTTTGGGCTGGTAGTGTAATAGCATACTTAGCAGGAGATATTGATCATGTCTCATTGAATGATATAAATACTTTTCACTATGATATTATGGCACCTTTATTAGTATTTCCTCATCATGGAGGCAATGCAGGTGTCGGAAATGTTGTTAAGTTTACAGAAGATCTTTGTGATTTGGTTAAAGCGACAACTGTAATTTTCTCAATCGGTCGGGATAAGCATTCTAACCCAAGACAAGATGTGATTAAAGCGGTAAGAACAAAAATAAAAGATGTACGAATAGCTTGCACCCAGATGTCAAAGTTTTGCTCAATGAATCTAAGTATTAGCCCTGTACATCTTCATGAATTTCATTCAAGAGGGAGGATGAAAAATCATTGCTGCAGTGGAACATTTGTCATCAATTTAGACGCAACAGGAATCACATACTCTCCAGACCCTAGTTCTCATGACGCTTTTATTTCTGCCGCGGCACCAACTCCGTTATGCAAAAACTGATGCCAATACATTTATATTTCGCAATATACCTTTACTTTCCATTGGGAATTTCAACTATCAAAGTCTGACTAACCAAGCTTTATTACTGAGAAATTCATTCCTTATAACTTTGAGGCTTGATAGCAATTGATATGTGAGCAGTTTGATTTTGATCACAAATTATTATGTAATTTTGAATGTATATAGACATTGATTAAAACAACCTGAAGATTATCATTAAAAGAGACCATATCTTTTTCTCCAAAATATCTACATGGTTTTGTTAAAAGAATACACTAAGGTAAGCTTTGAATGGAGTAGAAGACCTGGAATCTATTCGTTGAAAGTGCTATGAAAGCCTTCAATGCCTATCGTATCGAGTAGATTATTCATACTTTAGAATTCTTTCTTATGCCTTGGATGATACTCCATCATATTGTTGTACCCGGTTACATATAAGCCGAAGCCAAAACACATTAAGCGTGATATTAAAAATGGCCGGGGTGAGATTATTGATTAAATTTCTGTAAGCGAATTCTAGAATAGTTCAGTAAAATTCTGAACCTGGTCAGCTTTAACCATAATCTCTTATGATTCCAGTAAATCCTGCATTTGGGTTGGGGTGTCATAATGGTGTTTGCCGGTTAATAGGCCATTCCTGTTTGCTACCCTATGGGCGGGTACATTTAACCTGGGATCGTGTGCATGGAGCATACCGGTTCCAACGAGCCGTGATGATCTGGCCATTCCAAATGCTTTTGCGATGGCCCCGTAAGTCGTTACTCTACCTTTTGGGATCAGTCTTACTATATCGTATACCTGATGATAGAAAATCATCCCTATTTCTTTGTTCTTACCGATAGAACTACCACTATCTGAACATTTCAATCAGCGTTTTTTTAATATTAGGGAAGATGGTGCTGAAAATCTCTTTTTTCTCATCCGGAATATCGGAAACGTCTGTAGCGAGCAGATAGATCACTGTTTCGGACACTCCGAAGAATTCACACAACTTTTTTAAGGTACCAGGGTTGGGGCGCTTTACGCCTGATTCAATCTGGGAAAGAGAAGTCTGAGTCAGCCCTGAAGCAGCTGCAAGCTCTCTCTGGTTCAGTCCTTTTTCTTTTCTTAGTTCTTTAATTGCGTTTCCGATATTCATGATGAGTTATTTTATCAGGAACCTTTCATCAACTCTATCAGTAATGCCGTCCATTGGATTATATTACTGATTGTCTGAGAATCAAGGCCCCGGCGTTTTATAGTATGCAGGTCTTTTTCTAATTCAGATCTGGTTTCTTCCAGCCTTCTGCGATCTGATTTTGATAATTTTGTCTTCTGCGAGGTTAATACTTCTGTTATGCTATCAATTAGCCCCTGTATATTTTCTGGTGTCATAATGTGTTATGTCTAAATAATTAATTAAAAAGCTTAAAGAATTATTTACATAACTGTGGGCGTCATCGAGATTCTTAAAGAGGAACTGGATCATATTTCGATGGTTGGTTCGCTTATCAATTTGCGTGAGTTGCGTCACTGCTTTCCAAAGGATTCTGATCTCAACCCGGATCTTGTTCAGGAAGGTGTCTACGTAATCCTTAAAGTCAACCTTAGCGAAAGCAGCATAAAGATCTTCTGCACTGAAATAGTCTTCTTGAGTATCATAGTCTTTACGGAGTTCATAACCAAAGTACTCTGTAATTTCATGATGCCCCAATCTTGGCCTGCCATAAATTTCATTTAGGTTTTCCAGTTTCAATCTCAGCTCAGGACTACCCGTTTGGAACTTAAAAGCCATAGTTTCATCCTGTTCCAAATCTTCAGTACTGATCCTTGGGTTAAATCTCATCCTGAAATCTTCCCAATACCCTCCTGCATTACTTGATTGCCAGCCTTTATACAAATCTTCTTCAAGTTCTTTAATGTATTTTTCGGCTTTGCTGACAACAGTAACCTTTGGTAAGAGGCTGTGAGCAATATTATTCCTGAACTGTAGCGACTCACTTTCGCTCAACCTGTCAAAAATAGCGCTAACTGATTTATCCAGTGCTAGCTTAGTCTCAAGACTTCCGTAGATAAATTTGTTATTGCTCATTGGCGTAATGTTTAATATTACACAAAGTTAATCAAAACTAATGATGGAGCAATAATAAATTTAATTGTGGTAATTAAATGACAAAGAGATTTTTACACCAAAGACTGATGTGATAATTAATTTGAAGTCCTCTAAGAATTGCTTTTCCTATTTCTGTAACCAGTCAATAGCTTCTGTGTATAATGATTTATGGTTCTCTGGTTTAAAATAGCTCGAAGGTTTAGCTTGCGTATAGTGTAAACTATACTTGCATGTAAAGACAAGACAATAGGTTTTTGTCAAAGACAATTTGGTCATACGTTAACTCAGCCGCCAATAGGCCATCTGGCCAATTCACTTCTTCAGTATGTGTATATTTAAATCCAAACCTTTTGATTGCCGCTTCAGAAGTTTTATTTCCAGACCTATGAGATACATGAATTAATTTGCATTGTTTTTGACGTACCCATTCCATTCATGCTGCATAATGACTTTGATAAACCCTTTCCGCGATGTGTGGGCTCAATGTTGTCAAGTAAAACAGGATAAGACAAGTAGTGGGTAACAAGGGAGACTGACCTGCATGACTGCGCGTATACAGCGCATAAACTGCGCATCTACTCCGCCTTTTTCAGCTAGTTAAAAAAGGCGGAGTAGATGCCCAGTATACGTGGTAGGTATGCGGTATTATTCAGTTCCTGCTCCCTTCCTGATCAGGTTTCATGCTACCCTTTTACCTTGATTGTTAAATATATATTGTCATCTCTGTCCGTCAAAACCGGACATTACTGGACATCAGACAATCCTGTTTGCGGAATGCTTCGTTTAATGTTTTTCTTGGATTACATTCGCCTCCATAAAAAAAATAAAATTATGGGAACTTTTAATGGAAAACATTTTACCGGGCCAGTAGGACCGGTAATCTTTAGAAAAAGAAAAGGCAAGCAAGTTGTCTGTGCTAAACCGCTTCCGGGAACAATGAAGCAGACAGAAAACACGAAGAAGGCTTCCGGAACCTTTGGTATGGCCAGCTTGATGGTAAAGCACATCAAGGAGGGCTATGGTGAAGAGATCATGGGCTATCACGATGGGACGCTGCACAACAGGCTGATGACAAGTATCAATCCGGTTCTTTCACAATGCAGGGATCTGTCTACGATGAGCTACAATTTTGGAGTTAATAGTTTCAACCGGTTGAACGGACTGAACTTCAATGTGGAATCACCTCTGCATAAATACTTGGGTTTCGATCCCGGAATTATGCTGGAGGGCAATAGCTTGTGGGTGGAATTTCCTTCGGCCAATGCTAAAAAAAATATCAAATTTATCCGGAACAGCAATGCCTGTCACCTTACCATGAGTTTGCTGCTGTTTAACCTAAAAGACGGTAAGCGGTTAAATGAACCGCTGAATCAGACGATCATCCTGGCTAAAAAAGAACAGGAACAGCTGGGTGGTCAGGAATTTACTTTCACAGTTCCGGATGGTTGCCTTTGCCTGCTAAGTATATTTCTGAAATACTACGATTACCAGCATCTGATGAATAATCCGGCGATGAGCCCAGGCGCCATCTGTTTTGCACAGCTGGTACCGGGTAATTTTGAGGGTGAAGACCTGAATGTTTGGAGGGGTATGGGCCAGAAATTCAGTTAATTAAAATAATGATTAGGACATTTATGGACACATCGAAGACAAAGCCGGCCATTAGTGGACATGCACCCGAAAACGTTTTTTTTTCTGGAATTTGCCTCCTACTTTCGTTCAACGTTTAAGCTTAGCGCTGATCTTAAACATTAAATAACAGAATTATTAACAATTTAAATTTCAAAAAAATGGGAAAAGTAAAAAGTGGGGTGATCGGTAAAGTTACCGGAAGTGTAGGCCCCGTAGTGTTTAGTGTGGTGAATGGCCAGCAAGTGGTTAAAGAACAACCAACAAAATCAACCAAAGCGGCTACGCAAAGCCAGATTGATGTGAGAGAAATCTTCCGGTTAACAACAGAAGCCATGAATAATTTTGCTGATGTGATTAATACTGGTTACAGGATTCACAAAAAAGCCAATACTCCTGTTAACACTGCAGTGAAATATCATATCAAAAATGCGATAACAGGAATTTCACCAGATTTTGCTCTTGATTTCACGAAAGTGAGACTAAGTAATGGTGCAGAGGATCAGGATAATGAGGTTCAGGTAAAAGCAGCAGACGCAGGTGCGATAATGAACATTACCTGGAGTCCTGACGTAAGCGGTTCGCAAAAAAATCGTGATCTGAGGAATACTGACCTCGCTTGCATTGTCTTCTACCATATTGCAAAAGGGCGTTATATCTCTAGCATAGGTGAGGTAAAACGTGGGACCGGAAAGTTAGACATGAAAGTGCCGAACAGCTTCGCGGGTACACCGATGCATGCCTGGATATTTTTTGCATCCGAAGATGGTACAAAGTCATTCAGGAGTGAATACCTGAATACCCATACAGCCAAGCTATAGGTTGTATAATTTAAGCTTGTCCGGCAGTTAGCCATTGCTGCCGGGCAGCTTTAAACTCAAGTAATTAATAGATTTCTAATACTTTAATAATTAATGTGATGAACGCAAATGTCATAAAACTGCCCAAAATTAAGGGCTTAAGTTATCTCAGTGATAAGATAATTAAAACATGCAGCAGGACCTTCAGTACTTATGAACCCCTGCTCTTATTTATTTTCCTGTTGATTGCCTGGTCTGTAATGCCATGGTGGCTACAGATGGAACAAGAAGCTGCAAGTATCAATCAGAGTATCTGGCTGCTCATTGTGGTAAGCATGATTACCTTTTTGGTGATTTGCGCAATAACCTGGTGGTTAATGCAGCAATTTTGGCTAAGGCTAGGCCTGCCGCAGATTCAACAGATGGTTTCACAATTTAACACTTTAACACCATGGCAGCAACTCAGCTTGTTTTCGCTATATTTTGTTTCGGTATTGCTGGCAGCCTTAGGATGCCTGATCGCAATCTGTTAGACATCAGGTCCCGGATTATTGAAACTGCAGCTAAGGAGGTAGGCGTGAGGGAAAAGACTGGTCACAATGACGGCAAAGCTATTGCGGAATATCTGCGTAGCGTTGGACTTAACAGGCCGGAACCCTATTGTGCCGCTTTTGTCTGCTGGGTGTTCCAAAAAGAAGGGATGAGCAAACCCAGGTCTGGCTGGTCGCCGGATCTCTTTCCGCAATCACGTTTAGCGCGCTCTGCTTTGCCGGGGAACATCATCGGGATCTATTTCCCTCAGTTAAAAAGGATCGCACACGTGGGGCTCATCGAAAAAGTTGATGGCTCCTGGGTTTCCACCATCGAGGCGAATACAAATGTGAGTGGCAGCAGGGAAGGAGATGGCGTATACAGGAAAAAACGACATTTCCGTACAATTTACCGAATGGCAGACTGGATAGAAAAAGGGAGGGCTTTGAGATGAAGAAGAAAAATATGTGGCTGTTAGCTGCACTGCTGTTTTGTAGCTGCGGGGTGCTGAATGATAAACATGTCAGCAGGAACTTATTAGATTCCAGTTTTGAAACTGCAACTGATCTTAAGAGTAAAACGGTTACAGATAAGACTGATCATTCCATAAGGTTAGTGGCTAAAGATGATTCTTTGCATCAATCCTGGGATATTCAATTATGGCCAAAAGGAAAATTTGCTTTTTCTCCGGATGGCGGTTTTGAGGGAGAAGCAGAGAAAGTGATGATAAAGGGAGACTTAAATGGGAGGACAAAATATAAGAGGAGTGAAGCCACTACTAAGGAATCAAAGAGCAATATAGAAAATGGATTTGCGCAGACTCAAAAGCAAAAACAGGAGGAAAAACAGGTTGAACGATCCAGCCAGGTAAACATGACCTCGGTAGTATTATTGGGATTTCTCATCATAATCTGTTTTTTGACCATAATCTCTGTAAAATTTAATTGGCTTAAAATAAGGTAGTTGTGGATTTCTATTTTTAAATGTCCGATTTGGTACATAGCCAGCATCTTCGACGAACGAGAAATCAACTGCCCAATTTTTCTCAAAAATGTACATTTAAAATTGATTTGCCCGATGAATAGCCAATTTGTTGTTTACCATAAGTTTATTGAATTGCAATAGTAAAATTTATTGTAACAAAATTCAATTTGATAGTAAGCTTATAGTATCTAAATTTGAGTAATAGATAATAATATTGAATTTATGAACAAATTATGGTTAGATGTTTTTCAGACTGCTATAGCTCCGGGAGAAATTATTGTGGATGTAATCTTGATGAGAATAAAGGAACTTTTGGAAACTAAAAAGAGTATAATGCGTGAAAATCTGCCTACGCATGCAGAGATTGTGGCAGAGACACCGCTTTCTGAAGCAGTTGTTCGTGAGGTCGCAAAAGCGCTCAAGAAACTGGGAATCACAGAAGCAAATAGTGGCGGAGGAACTCATTTTACCAGCAGAAAAATTGTTAAAGACCAGAAGCGTAAAATCTGTTTAAACTACGATGTGGACGAAGTTCAGTTTGGAGAGGCAGTAATTTCACAATCAGCAGATGCGGTTGCCAATTTCAGGAAAAAATGGAATGCCGCAAAGAAAAAAAACAGTACGCTTAGACCGGAACAGCTAAGGTTACAAATCAATACGGATGTATTGGTTCATACCAGACGAATGGTGAGTTTTAGTCTGGGAATTGATTACAACGATAGCCAGATATATTATGCATCTGGCTATCAATCAATTTTATATCGTGTTTTTATGGCCCTTTTAACCAATCGTAAGAAAATAATTGTAACGCTTGGCATAATCAGCGAAACGGCATTAGATACAATTTTTGGCATCAGGCCTGAAAGCCGTGTTTTAGCGTACGATGCAGCAGGGGAAGACTTGGTTAAGTTGGAAGAGATTTGTATAGAGCAACCAGTTGGCATCGTTTATCTGAGTTCAAGAAGGGTCTGTCCAATTAACCATGAGATTGATGAGAAAAGGGCAACCAGGATACATGCACTCCGTGATACACACAAGTTTATCATTATTGAAGATGATCGGGATGTATCTTACTTCAGGTCGTCAGAGAATGTACTGATGAGCACTTTCAGAGGTAAATATGAATCCCTGATTTATCTGAGACCATATTCTTCTTTCATGCCTTTTACAAACGAACTGAATTTGTTGTGCGCGCCGGCTAAGCTCATCAAAAAGATAAGAGATAAATTTCGGGTGTCGGGTAAAGACATTTCTGCAGCTACGTCTCTTTCTTTGAATGAATTGCTATGTAAAGGCCTGTTCTTGAAGTCTGAAACAATTGTATTGACCAAAATGCAAGATACGATGTCCAGGGTAAGGAAAGTCTTAATAAAATCCGACACATGGACAACAGAGAGTATCGTCGCAGGTTCAGCCTGCTTTCTACGCTTGCAACCTAAGCATGGCAGGATTCCACCTGATTACTACAGTCGCTTCAAAAATGAGCATATCCGGATTGTTTCTGCTGCTGCTTATACTGGTGATGAAACTGCCTTGCAAGGGATATTAATTAGCCTGACAGCATCTATGGATGGTGATTGTCTGGAAAAAGAGCTGAATAACTTCAATGAAGTCGCGCGCAGGATGGTCTGCTGACAGGATTTATAAAAAGATAATTAATGCTGTCCTGACCAGTTGTGCCGGGATGGTGATAGTAAACCTAAACCCTAAACATAAATATTATGAATGATTTTAAAGATGACAAATTTGTCGTAGTGATCCAGATCCTTGGTCAAATGCTATACTTGATGGAAGAAAAACACACCTTGTTGAAGAAGAAGGAACTCCTGTCTCCAGCGGATGTAATGGTCTTATTCAACCGTTCAGCCCGTACGATTAATAGATGGACTAAAAAAGGAATATTAAAAAGTGTAGAAATCAATGGCACTTCACACTACCGGTGGGACGACGTCTATCCCTTGATTGAACTCAAAAATATTTGATATGGCCAACACACAATATAATACCAAAGATATTGGTCCAATAGTGGCTCGTACGATTGATGTAGCACTAGGGGGGCTGATACTGCATGTGTTTCAGCTGGGCTTACATGGGCAGTTCAAAGATTTGTTATACCTGATCGTAAATGATACAGTAGATGAAGTTACCTGGGACTTAATCAGTCTTTTAGAAGATGACGTTTCTGAATCCTATAAAATCGCGATAGAGGAGTGCCAGGAAAGCATGGCAGAAATAGAAGAACTATATAATTTGAATGGAGCAGCCGGTAAAAGAATCATTAGTATAGCAGACAAATTTTGTTATCATCTAACCAGACTATATATTCCTAATAATTGCAGGGAAGATGCTTTATACTTTCTTTCTGAATATACCAGTACCACGCTTGACATTTTGAACTGGTTATGTTTATTGATAGTAAACGAGCGGCTTGATGTAGATTTCCTGAACAATAGACCTGATCGTTTTACCTATGCTGATCTTACTCAGATATGTCAGCGTTATCCTCATCAGCCCGTCCTCAGATTTATCTTGAGAGCTGGCCGGCAATTGGAGCGGAGTAATCATGTTGCCCTCGCTGCATTGAAAAAAACAAAATAACTAAATACCAAACCTAAACAACTTATCAATGAGAACAACGACTAAAAGAAAAATGACCGGAGATGCCTATCGTCATCACAGAAAAAAATGGATGTATATCAAACGGTTTCTGCGTAGAATTGAACAAATGATCATGGTCGGATTTGAAGATTTCTCAGGAAAGTTAAGTGAAACGCAGCGATTTAATCAGACAATGAAAGCGAATCGGGAAATATTAGGTGGTGTTTCTCCCAAATTCTATATACTTTATAGGAATGTATTTGTGAGTATAGGGGCATTGCCAGCACCACTGAACCCTTATGTCAGGTATATTTCCCCGAGAATAGTAGAGTTGAAATGGGATAATGCGGATACCGAGCCGACTGGTAAAAAAATGATCTATGCATTCAAATACAACGCAACCAGAAAACTACCGTCACTTTACTTAATTGAAACAGATGAACCCATAGAGTTGGCGGATATCAAATTCCCGGAAGAAGAGTATGGAGACGAAGTACATTTCTGGCTTACGTTTGTCTGGCCAGATAACAAGAAGAGAACTGATAGTGTTTATGTTGGGCAGATATTACCACTCTCCAATTAAAAAGCAAACCACACACCAGTTGAGTCAGGGCGAAAGTCCTGGCTTTTTTTCTGGTCTCGCAGGAGCGCAAGAAACAGGGCTTTCACATCTGGCGATGTTATCTATTATCTCAAAATATAAGGTTTTAAACTTAACTAACTATTTATATTTTAATAATTGCCTCTTCTTCGCTGGCATACGGACAGCAGCATAATGCCCACATCTCTCTTTTCGTTTCGCTTGTATCTTTTTAGTCTATAATATGCAAAAAAAATGATGAATCTGATGACCTGATGTAGGAATGCTGGTGTCAAAAATAAACAGAGCAAGCGCTGATAATGCTCTGTTTATTCAAATAAATGTCGATTTTTTGAGGTCTAATATTAAATTTTATGATCTAAACATGCTGTAATTCTTTCCGATAAATCGTCAAGATGGTATTTTGTCAGGCCTTTTGAAGTTGCCGACTTGACCTTAATGGCAGCAGCCAGATTTTTCAATTCAGCTTTAACAACAGAGCTCACATCATTCTGAACAATTTCTTTTTTTTCATCATCGTCCTCATTTGTTGCTTGTACTTTCGGGGCTTTCAACAAATTAATCAGTTTGTTTACATACGCTTTTTGTAGATTCCTGCGGTACACATCGATATCAAGATCAGTATGCAGTTCTTTGAAGATCGAAGTATTCATGTCTGTAAACAAGTCGCTGATCTTGTAGGCGGAAGCACCATCAGCAGCTTCAGCGGCAGTAAGTTTGCCGAGTGTGGAATTGCTCAGCAGCCTGGCCAGTACCGGAGCCTGCAGTTTTGAAATTACGGCTAGTGGATCCTGACCAATATTGTCTAGTATGCCTGGCAGGAGTAACCATTTGGGTGTATTAAAGAGTTGCTGGTCCAGAAAAGTTATTGCCTCTTTTTGTCTGGCTGCCGTAGTACGCTGGTAAACTGTGCCAGCTTCATCTGAAGGTTTTGGCGTGGCCATTATACCTCCAATATTTTTAGCTGCATGCCCCATATACCTGGAGAACTGTTTGGTTAGCTGATCGTACATGTTTTCGAGATCTTCATGACCTTCACGATCAGATTTGGTCCAAGTCTGAAGTTTTGTGACGATCCTTTTCAAGTTCTTAATGCCATAACCTCCGGATATCATGGCATTATCTCCAAGATCTTCATTCTGTGACCGGGGATCATCATAATTGTTTTCAGGGCCAAACCATAGCCGATGGTTTTTCAGCCTTTGCGTGGCGATCTTACTTAAGATAGAAGCTTCTTCCAACGGAGATTTTCCATCTGTTAATTTATATCCCCATTCAATTGCCCATTTATCATAGTCGCCAATTCTTGGGTAAATCCCTTTTTTACCGATGTGATCTTCGGGCTGGGCAACATAGTTGAACCTGGCATAATCCATAATGGAAGGGGTATGTCCGTTAGCTTCTACAAAAGCCTTGTTCCTGAGTTGCTCAGAAGGGACGGTGGAGCTGGAGCCGTAGTTATGCGTCAGCCCTAAAGTATGACCTACTTCATGGGAAGAAACGAAGCGAATCAGATCGCCCATCAGGTGATCATCCAGTTGCATTTTCCCTGCATTTGCGTCGATTGCTCCTGCCTGGATCATATACCAGCCCTGAACCAGGCGCATCACGTTGTGATACCAATTGATGTGTGCTTCCAGAATTTCACCGCTGCGGGGATCATGTATGTGCGGTCCGGAAGCATTTTTTTCTTCCGAAGGTTTATAAACTATAGCGGAGTGTGTTGCATCTTCCAGGCTCCAGGTTTTGTCATTAACAGGCGCTTCTTTAGCAACGATAGCATTTTTGAAGCCGGCCTGTTCGAATGCCGCCTGCCAGTCGTTTACCCCCTGGATGAGATAAGGTATCCATTTTTTAGGGGTTGCCGGGTCGATGTAAAACACAATCGGCTTTTCAGGCGCTACCAGTTCTCCGCGAAAATACTTCTTACGGTCTGCTGCTTTGGGCTCCAGTTTCCAGCGGTGGATCATTATGTTTTTTTTCACTCCCTGCGGGTCGCCGTCAAAGTCTGTATACATAGAACTATAGTAACCTATTCTGCGGTCGGAAAAGCGGGCCTGCATGGGTATCTTTGGTAAAAGCACCATAGAGTTGTTGAGCTCATAGCTTACAAAACCACTTCCCAGAGGATTCAGAGTAGCAAAGGTTCGGAGTGTTCTTATCTCTATGTTACGGGGATATGCTTTCATCGACACGATGTATGAACGGTCATTCTGTTGCGCAGCAATATTGCGTAACTTTTTGTAGAATCCGGGAAAAGTAAACAATGGATTATCTGCATTGATCAGCGAGGTAATATCGATCACCGTAGCGGGGTTCTTTTCGTTTCTTGTCTTAACGGGAAAAGCAGCAAGGATAGATTGAACAGAAGAATTGAGCAGGGAACGGTACATGCCATTGTCGCTACTGTCTCTGGAAATGGCAGCATAAGACTTACCCCGCATGAATATCTTGTTACCCGGGCCTCTTTCAAAGCTGATGACACGCTCGTCAATCTTATCACCAGCGTAAGTGGGAAAGCGGTTGTTGAGCCCTTCTATGGAAGATTTGGCCACGCGGTTAACCATCAGGATATCTCTGTTTAGCAAGGTGTCAGGAATTTCCAGGTAATAATTGTCTTCGAGCTGATGGATGATAAACATACCCTGCTGGCTCTTCACTTTATCGGTAATTACCTTCTCGTAGACCGTTGGCTTTTTTGCAGATAGGGAATCCACAGGTTTCTGCGCCCTGGTCTTTATTGCATTGCAACTAAAGATGGCGATCAGAATTATAGGAATAAATTTTGTCATGTTAAAAGATCAGATTGATCGGAAGTCCTTAATTTTTTATTTGGCCGAGTATCTCATTCAGTTTCTTTTCAACGTCTTCGCCCCTCAGGTTTTTTGCGATGATAATGCCGTTGGGATCGAGTAGCAGGTTGCGTGGAATGGCGCGTATGGCATAAGTTACAGCTACCTCATTATGCCATCCTTTAAGATCACTCACATGGATCCATGGAAGGCCATCTTTCTCAATGGCGCCCAGCCAGCGGTCCTTTTTCTCGTCAAGTGAAACGCCAACAATCTCGAAGTTTTGATCCTTGTATTCACTGTATACTTTCTTTAGTGTTGGGTTTTCAGCGCGACAGGGACCGCACCAGCTGGCCCAGAAATCGATCAGCACATATTTGCCTTTTAAAGAAGAAAGCGTAAAAGATTGCTGATCTTTAGTTTGCTGGGTAAAATTGATGGCCGGGTTCCCGATTGCTGTTTTTTTACCGATTACAATCCGGTCTGCCAGTTCTTTGCCCGCGGCAGAATTTCTGATGGATGCAGATAAATTATTGAACATACTGTCCAGTTGGTTGACTGGTATATAATTGGCTTTCGATTTGATTAAGTCGAAGCTCACATAAGAATCCGGATGATCTTTTATAAACGCTGCTTCGATGCGTTGCATGCCCGCATTGATTGTGTTGGAGGGTGTTCTGAGTGCTGCACGGCCGAGCGTATCCTTATTAAGCCAGAGGGTCACCAGCTTTTTAGAAATCTCCTCATTTTGTATAGTTAATGGTCTGAGTGCTGTAGTCAGGCTCAGGTACTCTGCCTGACTTTTGCCTCCATTGATGATTGCAGTCCTAAGATTTTTGCCGCTAACATTAATGGTTCCCTTCCCGAGGTAGAAAACCTGCCTATCCTGAACCACTTCCTTTTTAGAACTCTCAGCGCCCATGGGAGGGCGTGGAGATTTAATTTCAATGGTAGCCTTTATTGGTAGGTCTATGGTGCCTGCAAAGCTGAATGCACCATTTTTCGAACAAACAGAATCAGTTTTATAAATTCCTTTCTGATAGTAACCAAGATAAATTTTACTATCCTGAGGCACATCTGTTAACTTTCCTTTGAGGGTATATTTATCCTGCCCAAATGCTGTTATGCTGATCGCAAAGCAGATAGCTGTCAATATGATTTTTTTCATGTGATTCTAGGTTGATTATGGGTTTTTGGACATTCCGGGGTTAAATATCGTAGCATTCAAAGGGATCTGGAGGGTGTAACGAGGACTCTTGGGCGCAAGTGTAGCGATCACATTTTTGGACTGGTCTATCCTTACTACCGCTGGCATTAGTCCCTCTGAATCAAGCCGGCGCATATCAAACCAGCGCAGCCCGTTGATAGGCATCTCATAACGCCTTTCCCTGATCACCCATTGAAAAACTTCATCCTGATTGCCTGAAGCCAGATCCTGATAATTAGCCGGAGCAAACCGGTTAACACGTATCTCATTCAGCTGGCGCAAGGCAGTCGTCAGGTCATTTCTGCGGGCAGCATTTTCTGCAATGATCAGCTTCATTTCGGCCACTGTTGTACCTACCTGAACGTCGTAATATCCGTTGCCGGTAGCTGAAAAACGAACTCCGGCACTGGGGTTTACCGTATTGAAATTAAAAGGGGAGGCAATACCATTATAAAAGTTAAGTGCCAGCCTAAGGTCTGTTGACTGATAAGATTTGATAAAGGTCGAATCTGCGATACTGACAAGGGTTCCTGAGGTTGGGTCACTGCCACGGGCATAGATCATTTCATTCATTCTGGTAGTACGTGGAAATACGTTTCTAAGCACTCCATTGTAATTGGTTACCGTGGCTCCTCCGGGACGTTGCAGAGACATTTCTGCATAACGGGCAGCTTCAGTATAATTACGCATGTAAAAGTAAATACGTGCCAGAACGCTGTATGCTGCATGTACTGAACCACGGAAACGGTTCCCTGCATTGCTGGCCGGCAAATTGACAATCGCAGTGTTCAGATCCTCAATCATATACCTGTAGAGGTCCTGTACGGTAGCTCTGGGAGGGGTAGCGGTATTGATATCTGAAGAAACGACAAATGGAACAGCAAGATCTGTAGCAGCTGTGGCGGCATCATAAGGTTTGCCATAGAGGTTGACCAGGTAAAAATATTCATTGGCACGGCCTAACAAAGCCTCTGCTTTGAGCTGTTGTTTTTGGTCTGCGTTACCGGTTACCCCATCAATGTTCTCGAGTAGGGTGTTGAAATAGTAAATGTGGTTATACGCACCAGATAACATTTTTGGTGAAGCATCTGCATCCGTAAATTGTTCTGACCAGATGTAGGCGCGTTCAGCTTCGGCCATGATATCCGGACGCCATGGAATTTTCTGCGCATGGTCTGTCATCCAGCAGATTTGAGGAATACCACTGATTTCGCTCAGGAATTGGTTGCCTAACCACAGGTCAAAGTCATTCACTGTATTCAGGGTGGTCTTACCCTTCGGGGCTACTTCAAGGAACTTATTGCAGGCACTCAGCAGTAGACAAAGTAATAGTAGGTATGTTGTGATGTATTGTTTCTTCATGATGCTTCTTTTATAGATGGGATACATTTAAAAATTGGTAAATAAGCCTAAAGTATAAGTAGGAGTGATGTACTTTTTAAGGTAGCTGCCGGTAGCCAGGCTGTAGTTATCGCGGTTAAAGCCAACGGTATACAGGTTAGAGGCTTGTAGCTTTACTTCAAAATTGCTGAAACCAGCCTTTTTCATAGTTTCAAAATCCCTGAAGTTGTATGATACGGTTACATCACCCAGGGTGAGGTATGCTCCGTTCATTACAAACCGGTCTGAATTGGCCAGATAGGCTGCACCATTAACATTGATGTAAGCTGCAGAAGGCAGGCTCACGGTTTCTTCGTCTCCTGCTTTTTTCCAGTAATCTCCTGAACCTTCTATGGGGCGAATTGCTACAGGGCTTGGAAGTGGGGTACGCACTACAAAATTGCCGTAATAGTTTACCATGCAGAACAGGTAGAAATTGCCGATATCGACACGGTTGCTGAGCCCAATGTTGGTAGCGGGGATAGATGTACCTCTACTGTCGAGAGATCCATATCCCTCGTCAATAGCACTAGTTAAAATGGTTTTATTGCCTTTACTGTCAAAATATAAGGCCTGTCCGGCAGCATTCACACCCGCATAGCGATAACTATAGATATTGCCAACTTGTTCTCCTTTCATATAACCACCTGCGGCAGCTGTGAGCACCGCCTGCGAAGAAACTGTAGCTAAGGCCTGCGAACTGAATTGGGGAATGCTGGGTTTAGGCACATAGGCCTCGAGAACTTTGCTTTTGTTGTAAGAAAATACCAGTCCCGTATTCCAGTTGAGTTTTCTTTTACGCAGCCAGTCAGCATTTAATGTGAACTCCAGTCCACGGTTCCTGATGCTGGCCTGGTTGACCAGGGCAGGACTCACCCCTTTGAAAGGATCAACATCCAGTTTGGCGAGTATGTCTGTGCTGCGTTTGTTATAGAAATCAATGTTACCGGATATATTTTTGAAGATGGTATAATCCAGGCCCACATTAAGGTTACTAGTTTGCTCCCATCGCAGTCCACTATTTGCAGGTGATGAAAGGGATAAGGTAGGGTAGGCAGGAAGAGTTACATTGTTCAGCGTATAAAGGGCAACTACCTGTGGAAGACTTTCTTTTGAGATATTACCATTAAAGCCCTGAGCGACCCGCAATTTTAAAGCACTTAACCAATTTACATCCTGCATGAAAGCTTCACGGTCAATGTTCCAGGCTGCTCCCAATGACCATAAAGGTTTATAACGGTATTTTGGATCAGTACCAAACAAATTCGACTGATCTACACGAATGCTTCCGGTCAGTGAATAGCGGTTTTTGTAGGCATAAACTGCATTCATATAACCTGATACAAAGCGGTCATCATTGTATAGCTGTGCAAACAGGTCATTGTAAACCAGCGGTACTCCCTGAGAATTGTAAATGTAATTGCTGTTAAAGGTGGTACTTGAGTTGAAGAGCCGGTTATAATCTGTGGGCTGCTGAAGTAGCGTTTGGTCGTTATACCCAAAGGTAGCCGATCTGGCACCCTGTGTTACACTCTGTCTTACTTCGGCGCCAAGTATCGCATTGATGGAATGGCTGCTGGCAATCTGCTTGTTGTAGGTTAGCTGTGCCCTGCTGGTAAAACTGCGGAGCAATGACTGCGATTCCTGTAAATATCCACCTCTTGGCAGGTTATAGGTAGCAACAGTTGTTACTGTTGCAGGTTGAAAAAAACGGTTGATGAGCGTATTGGTCATTGATGAATTTTCAGTGGCAAAACGACGCTGCTGCGTTGCAGAGCTTTCATAGATGCCGCCCAGCATAAAGTCCAGTCCGCTGCCAATCTGATATTTGAAATTTGCCGAAACCCTGAAGTCTGCAGTGCGTTGACGGGTATTGACTTCCTCCATTTCGGTTAATGGCCGCATGCGCTGATCTAAAAATCCCATGGCCTTTGTGGCGGTAGTAAACCTGCTGCCTGCACGTGATGATCCCGAAACAATTGGCAGGGCGTTGCCATCGGCATCTGCGAATCTTTCATCAGCGAAGATTCTGCTGATATCTGTTATTGGCGCTGCATTGCTGATCGCCTCATTGTAATCTGTCAACAGTTCCAGCGACAGCTTTTTGCTGATCAGTATGTTTGAACGGCCTGACAGCTGGATCTTGTGGTTATCATTATTGCGTTGGTTAAGCTGGTTATTCAGGTAATTTCCGGTAATGTAATACAGGGCCTTATTGGTACCACCGGATACATTCAGGTTATATTGCTGAGTGACGGCAGTACGGAGAAACGCATCTTCGTAATCGTCTGCATTGTTATAGGCAGCAAGATCTGCAAATCCACGTTCCATCTGAGCCTGGGTAAGCTCTCCCAGTGATTTATCGATCAGCAGGTTTAGCGCTGCATCTGAGCCATAGCCTGCCAGGTAGGGCTGGGATCCGGTGAGTTCAGAAGTTCTGTAGTTAGCAAAGGTTGATATGTTCCCGTCATCAAAGCGTGTCCGGAAATAATTGAGGCCGACGCTGCCATCTTTCTCATAACGGAACTTACTGTAGTTGTCGTGCGGCCGGATGCTAAAAGTGCTGCGGAAGGCCACCTTTGCTTCACCGGCTACTCCCTTTTTTCTGTCAATGATGATTACTCCATTAGAAGCTCGAACCCCATAAATCGCTGCTGCTGCCGCATCTTTCAGGATAGTGACATTCTCGATTTCATTCGGGTTGATATCATTCAGAGAGAGGTCAGTAGGGTAGCCGTCCAAAACAATCAACGGACGGGGGTTACCTGTCATGGTTGAAATACCACGGATTTGAAACAGATTGTTGCCCTGGAACTGTATATCGTTATTAATAAGTAGTCCCGGCAAACGGTTTTGCAGGCCCGACAAGAAGTCGGTGCTGATGCGGGATTCGTAAGCCTTGGTGCCAATCTGTGATACTGCACCAGTTACCTGCTGGGGCATAATGCGCTGATATCCGGTATTAACAGTAATACCAACCTCCTGAAGTTCGCCAGAACCCATTTCCATGTGTATAATGCCCAGGTTGCTGACAGCAGGGAGTTCCATGTTTTTGTAACCTACATAGGTAATTACAAGCACAGCATCTTCATCAACATTGTTCAGTACAAAGATTCCGGTGGCGCCTGTTTTTGTTGACCTTTTACCGCCTTTAACCATGATATTAGCGCCTGCCAGGGGATTACCGGTACTTAGGTCTACAATTTTTCCGGTGACATCGATCTGCGAAAATCGCTCGATAACGCTTCCCAAGAAAGATTTTTCCTTTTTCCGGATAAAGATGGTATTGTTTTCAATGGTATATTCCAGATCTTTGCCTTTAATAATCTGATCAAGTACTGACCGCAGCGGCGTATTGCTGAAATTTGCCCGGATGATAGCACTGGTGTTTAATTCGTTGGTACGGTGCAGGATGTCATAACCAGTTTGCTTCCTGATTTCGTAGAAAACCTTTGAGATGGAGACATTTTTTTCTTTAATACTCAGTTCCTGGCCAAAGCTGGATGCACTGGCCTGCATCAATGCCAGGAAAATGAAAAGAACTGTTAATTTCATGATGAATAGCAGTTTAGGGACGTAGCTGAAGTGCGTACGCAAAAAAGAGGTATAATTTTTATACATTTGATACAAGTCTGTTTAGGGGTAATGTCTGATAAAAGCTGAGGACAATACCCTGGATAATGAAATCACTGAATGAATATTTCTTAATGCAGATGAGAGGGCTTCGACTGCGAATCGAAGCCCTTTATGCATAGTCTGTAGGGTGATTATGGGCTTAATTTCTGTTGCTTCATGTTGTAAGTTTAAGTTGATATGTTTGATGAATTGGGTATTTAAGATGGTGGTTAGCCAGCTTATTTCTTTGCCTTGATGGTGAGTATATGTTTATCTAACTGAAATTCAGCAATACCACTTTTTTCCAGCACAAGAAGCAGGCTCGAAAGCTGCTTATACTTGCTGATTGTACCTGAGATGGATTCCTTTTTTAACGCCTGATTTTCGTACTGCACTTCCACGTTGTACCACCGTGATACCCTTTTCATGAGCTGTTCCAGACTTTCCTGATTGAAGATAAAAAATCCCTCTTTCCAGTCGACCACTAGTTGTGCTTCTACTTCTGCCACCTGAATTTTGCTTCCCGTGTTTACTGCTTGCTGGTTTGGCTTCAGCATTTGGGTATCTTTATGCTGGCCCGTTACCATAACTGATCCTTCCAGGAGTGTGGTTCGGACAGTGGCATCATCTGCATAACTGCTGATGTTAAAGACTGTGCCGAGAACTTCGACCTCTTGCTGGCGGCTCTTCACCACGAAAGGATGTGCCTTATCTTTATGCACCTGGAAGTAACCTTCGCCTGAAAGTTCAACGCTGCGTTTAGCATGCCCGCCAAAAGATGAAGGGTACTTTAAACTTGAAGCTGCATTTAGAAACACAATTGTACTATCCGGTAACCTTACCTGGATTTGTTCTCCTCTGGCAGTTTCGAGGGTATTTACTGCTCCTATGTCCTGACCTTTGTTGTCATTCACAGTATAAATAATTTGTCCGTCTTTATTTTTTGAAATGATGACCCCTGATTCGTCCGCCAGTTTACCTTTGGCACCATCCGTAATCCGTATCTTCCTGCCATTGCCCAGTGTAAGGATGGCGCCATTTTTACCCGGGGCAATATCCGAGCGCAATAGGGCAGTGTCGCTATTCTCCCGTTTATTAGTATACCACAATCCGATACCCAGCACCAATATTATTGAAGCTGCAATAGTGGCAATCCGTGGCAGCAGGTAAGTTGTTCTTTTGGGCTGTATTTTATTCTGAATATTTTGCAACATGCTTGTCTCTAGTTCCTGCTCACTGTGTGCGAAGGCTTTCGGGATGATGATTGCTTTATCTTGTTCATGGTTATACCACTCTGCAAATTCTCTTGCTTCTTCCGGACTGATAGTCTTTAGCTTCCACTTTGAAGCGAGCGCTTGATATCGTATTGGAATTTCTGACTGATCCATATTTTAAGGGTCTTTACCTATTAGTCAGTCAACTGATGCCAATCCCTCGCTTCAGTAGGAAAAAAAATTATAAAAGAGTCATGAGGTAATTGTTCAGCTGAGATTTCAGTAATTTAATGGCTTTTGTGAGGTGACCTTCTACTGTTTTTTCAGAGATGTCCAGTTTCTGAGCGATTTCTTTATGGGAATTCCCTTCTTCACGACTTAGGGTAAAAACAAGGCGGCATTTTTCAGGTAATTCTTTAACCAATTCAGATAATTGTTTTTTTAGCTCCATAAAATCCAGCCATTGCTGGGTGGAATGATCAACATTGGCCTGGTCCAGACTGTCTAGGTAAGTTTTTTTTGTAGTTAGCTTGTCCAGTACATTAATTACTCTGTATTTCACTGATACGGCAAGATAATTTTGCAACGAGGAATTGATTTCCAATTGCTCACGTCGATTCCAGAGACTGATAAAAACGTTCTGCACAATTTCACGCGCTTCTTCAAGGTCCTGAAGTTTGTTGGCAGCCACAGTAAAAAGTTTTTTCCAGTAACGTTGATAGATTTCAGTGAATGCAGCTTGATCATGCTGTTTCATTAAGCCGATCAGCTCCATGTCTGACTTATCAATGTACGAATTTATTGCCCCCATAAAATACCCCCGATTCTATTCATGCCGTTTACACAGAGTATGTAGAGCGTACATAATACAATATTAAGTATTTTTTTTGAATGAGGAGGGTTTGCAATTGATCAGGTTTAGTACTTTACCTTTAGGCTGATCATATTTCGTCAATAGAGATAAGATCGAAAAAAAGAATAAAATCTATCATGAATTATGCCGCTGCTATTTGGGCTACCAATTTTATTTTTCAGTGTCTTTTACTCCCATAACTAATAGCCATAAACAAAGTGAGATTTCGCCAATAAATGATATAGATGCAAAATAGGGAAACAGCGGATTAGCGAAATCTTTGGACAGGAGCATGGTAAAGGTATTTGCAAGATAACTTATTCCGGCAAGTGCATACAGTATGCCCAGAATTCGCGGCACGAGCTGCGATTTTAAGATCAGGTAACCAACTGTTATGCAGTAAAATCCAAAGAAAACCAGTCCTATTCCATAACCTTGCGCCTGCAAATTTAACGAATGCACAGCGAGGGCAGCCAGTTGCCTGGTTTCAAATACAGTGAGGTACTGGGCATTTCCTAAAAAAAGCAGGGGTGAAACCTGGTTCAGTAAGTTAGTTGCTATAACTGCTGTTTGAATGAGCACGAAAAACATCGCCAGGCTAATCAGATATTTATTGACAGGCTTAAATAATACATACATAATCAATACGCCTGGAAGTCCACAGACGAAGTTAAATAAGTCTGCAACTAGTCCTAAACGGTATAAGGTTTCCGATTGCTGAATGAGATGAGCAGTGGCCAGGGCATCACCCGGAACACGCAGCGCCTGTCTGACAAAGATTTCGGCAAATAGCCCTGTTAAGATAACCAATAAATAAAGGAAGCCGGCAATCCGTGCCAGGTGTTTGTTAGAATACATTTTTTTGAGCGTTGGTTTCGCTAATATAATATTTCTAATTAAGTTTTATCAATTCGCGGCTTAGCTGTTTTCACCATATTTTGCAATCTGAGTGAAATCACCAGGCCATTTCAGCGTTGTAGCACCAGTCACTGAAAAATCAGGGATAGCTATTGAATTAAAATATTCCGGGCTTGTTAAAAACTAACCTTATTTTAGAACCGGAATATGATTCCAGATTAGACATCCACATGCACAAAAAGAAAATGTATATAGTCCTCATCGTGTTAGTCGTTTTCCTTGGCTTATTAGTCAGGGCTTACTTTAGAAGTGAAAGCTATTTTCTCTCGCGCCTCCCTGAAAAATACAGAAGTTATCCTGCATTAAATGAAAAGATAAAAAGTAAGGATTATCAAATTATACCCTTGTTTACCGGCACCAGGCCAAGAACAATTTACCATGATTCCATTACCAACAATATCATTGTGCAGAGCGTAGAGGAGTTCAAGCCTAAACAATACGAGTCACCAACTTATTCGATAACTTATTATAGAATAAACAGTAAAGGAGAAGCTTTGGACAGTCTGAATGAAACAGGCAATACAGCCTTTGGCAGACCATTTAACGGGCACCTGCTGTATGAAGATAGTTACAATGATTATCTTAAAACCGGGAATGACCAGAAGAGGTTTTACAAAAGCATTAACAAAGATTTGCACATGGCCCCGGAAGCACTATCGAGCCTGACCCGGGACTTGCTGTCACGGGCTGATGCGGTAACAGTTTATGAAGAGGATGACCCAATGACTTTCATCCTATCGGTTGAAGGCGAAGTGTTCAAAGTGTATATCCCGAAAAAGAGTAACATTGCTGTGCCCACTGAGTTTGAGCACAATTTTCATGAGTTATTGCCGGTTACAGACTATAGCCATCAGACTGGTTTAAAGCATTACGCGTGGGAAAACCCAAAATCTGCAATCACCATCGATTATTTTTTGAAACAGCGTTATCAGTCTGGTACCTATTTCTCTATGGCGGCCGCCCCGTCTACCAGACCAGCAAGATGGTACGGAATGGGCTATTTTCAACTCAAAATTGGGACAGATATCCTAAAATTCAAACATCCAATCAGTTATATACTGTCAGGAAGTGTACCATCTGGTGGTTATTATGATAATGGGGAATGGGGAACGCTGGACTTATTTAATCAGGAGATGTCAGGTATCAATATCCTCACTGTTGGTTTTAATAACAATCATTCCCATGAACTGGATGGTTGTTACCTAATTGTCCCTTTACATCCGGAAAAATAGGGCTGGTAATAGCTATTGAATATGCAATCAGGCTTAAACAAAGTGAAGTTTGGCTAAATTAACTTTTGGGATGATCCTGAAATTCGTTCTAACAAAAATCAAAATAATGAAAGCAGTTAGAATTAATGAATATGGTGGACCAGAGGTACTCAGATTAGAAGAGATAGACCGTCCTGTTCCGGCAAAGGATGAAATATTGGTGAAAGTATTTGCCAGTGGTGTCAATCCTGTCGATTGGGCGATCAGGAATGGTGTAAATGAAGCTATGAGATCTTTCCTCACATTACCCCTCACGTTGGGCTGGGATGCAGCAGGTATCGTGGAAGAAATAGGTGATGAAGTAACTTCTCTTAAAAAAGGTGATGCCGTATATGGTGTACCTAATTTTCCGGGCGATGGAAGTTATGCAGAATACTGTGTTGCCAAAGCTACTCAGTTTGCGATAAAACCTGAAAGCATTGGTTTTATTGAAAGCGCAGCTGTACCATTGGCAGCACTCACGGCATGGACGGGTATGTTTGAATACGGAAATTTACAGGCCGGGCAACGTATTTTAATTCAGGGTGCATCGGGTGGTGTTGGAAGTTTTGCCGTGCAGTTTGCTAAGGCAAAAGGTGCTTATGTAATCGCCATTGCTTCTGGCTGCAATCTGGACTATCTGCGTGAAATTGGTGCGGATGAGGTTATCGATTACAACACCCAAAAGTATGAAGAACTGTTACATGATATTGACCTTGTATTGGAGGCTTCGCCAATGCGCGACAACATGGAACGTTTAAAATCTGTCAGGGTGCTTAAGGCAGGAGGGATACTAGTCAGTGTGAATACGGATTTTCCGTTTAGTAATGAACTCAAAGAAGCCATTTCCAGAAAAAATGCGGTAGCAGAACTTTCTGCAAACCAACCGAGACAGGAATGGTTAGCAGAAATAGCACAATTGATTGATGACGGTAAAGTGAAGGTATTTATCAATAAAGTGTTTGCTTTGGAAGATGTTGCTGCAGCACACCGTGAGAGTGAATCCTGGCATGTACGTGGCAAGCTTGTTTTAGAAATCAAAAAAGACAAAGAATAGTTATGGAACATTTTAAAACGGTAAGCGAATTTCACCATTTCATAAACATGCCCGCACCTCTTCATCCACTACTGAGTGTAATTGATGTTGCAACTGTTCCTAATTCGCATAATAATATGCCGGTTACCATGAATATGGATTTTTATTCAATTTCCGTTAAAAGAATGCTCAACTTCAAAGGGAAGTACGGACAACAACCTTTTGATTTTAATGAAGGCATCATGTCTTTTATGTCGCCCAATCAGGTGTTTAGTATCGGTGTTGACAACGAAAACGAAAAAGTAGAAAAATCAGGATGGGTAATTTACATTCATCCTGATTTTATTTGGAATACCCCCCTGGCCAAAACTATTAAACAATATGATTTTTGGGACTATTCATTGAGTGAAGGTTTGCATCTTTCTGAAAAGGAAGAGGAAATCATCACAGCAATCATCAAAAACATTGAGCTGGAATATCAGTCCAATATTGATCAGTATAGTAAACGTATCATTATCTCGCATATCGAATCATTGCTCAATTATGCTGATCGTTTTTATCATCGGCAGTTTATTACACGTGAGAAAGCCAATCACCATATATTGGAAGGTTTGGAAACCTTGTTAACAGATTATTTTAATAGCGATGACCTGATCTTAAAAGGCTTGCCGACCGTTGCTTATCTCGCCGGGTCACTCCATATCTCTTCTAAATATTTGAGCAGCCTGCTGAAGGTGCTTACGGGACAGAATACCCAGCAACACATTCACGAAAAATTAATCGAAAAGGCCAAAGAGAAGTTGTCTACCACTAATTTATCCGTCAGCGAAATTGCTTTTGAATTGGGATTTGAACATTTGCAATCGTTTAGTAAGTTGTTCAAAGCCAAAACAAAGCAGTCGCCGGTAGAATTCAGAGCCTCTTTTAATTGATTGAAAACATTCAAGAAAAAGGCTGGATTACCGCGTACTATTTTCCGGCAAACAGACCAATGGGGCATTTTCAACTATCGAAATGCTGGTGCCTCCTCAAAACGGTCCGGGGCCGCATTCTCATGCCAATTTTTATGAATCTTTCTATATACTCGATGGCGAAGTGGAATTTCTTCCATCGCCGGCAATGGATCCTGAATCTATCAAAATTATACAGGGCATTGCGGAGAAACATGGGCAACTATTGTATCCGCCTGACTTTCTGGATTAAAAATAAAATAAGTAATATAGCGGTATGCTGCGGCACCTTCCTTGAAGTGCTTTAATTTGAGTGCTGCAGGTAATATTAATGATCACAATCAACTGTTTATGAAACCAGCAATCCGATTTGTCAAGCCTACTATCCTGATGCTGATAAGGATAACAAAAATTCTTACGGTCATGGCGCTATTTACTAGTTGTCAAAGCAATGAACCAGCATTCATTGTAAAGGGAGATAAAATGGTGACTAAGGATATAAAGGTAAATGTTGAAGTACTTAAACAGGATAGTACAATAATGGCATTTATTTCCCATGTGCTAAAGTGTTAAAAGCTGGTTATCGATCAACTGGAGTTCTTCCGTGTTCAAATTGATGTTCATGGCCTGCGCATTTGATACAGCCTGCTCAGCGTTTCTTGATCCGGCAAGTACTAATGTAATTCCGGGCTGCAGAGTTGTCCACCGTAACACCAGCTGTGCAAGCGTTGCATTTTTTTCCTTCGCTAATGGTTCAATACTGTTTAAAAATGATTTTACTTTTTCAGCGTTAAACTGCCCGAAATAGCCGTTACGGTGATCGTCATTTTTTAAAGTAGCATCCTTAAAATATTTACCCGTCAATAAACCTCTTTCTAAGGGACTATACGCAATCAAGCCAATGTTGTGATCAATGGTGTAAGGTACTATATCCTGCTCTATAGCCCTGTTGAGCATACTATAGGAAAGTTGATTTGATGCAAGCGATAGGGTTTGTTCTGCCTCTTGTAATTGAGCAAGATCATAATTGCAGACACCTGCGGCAAGGATTTTACCTTGTTTAATCAACTCATCCATCGCTTCCATCGTTTCTGAAATAGGTGTAGTTGCATCTGCCCAGTGGATTTGCAATAAGTCTATATAGTCGGTACCCAACCTTTGCAGACTTTCTTCGACTTCTTTGATGATATTTTGTTTGGAGGCATATTTATATACCGGGATGCTTTTTCCATCGCTGCCCGCATCGAAGAAGAATTCCCCCTTTTCCTTGTTGCTGCCATCCCATACCAATCCGAATTTGGTTAACAACTGGATTTTTGAGCGGTCTCTGCCTTTGATAGCTTCGCCAATTAACTCTTCACTTAATCCAAAACCATAGAAAGGTGCGGTGTCCAGGCTGGTTACACCATGTTCTAAGGAGGCATGAATAGCTTTGATAGAATCTTGTTTTTCATTTCCACCCCACATACTTCCGCCAATAGCAAATGCACCATAAGTAATAGCTGATAATTTTAGATCTGTTTTTCCTAATTTTCTGTATTCCATTTTATTGATATTTATTAACTATTTGATCTGATATTTTAGATTTAAAAACTGAGGCAAATTTGGATGAAAGGAGCCTGGTATTAAAATAGCATGATTTATAGATATCTATTATAATTATAATGCTGATCGGATTATCGGCATATTTGAGTCTCTTGTGCTGCCATCATTAAAAAGCCATAAGAGGTGACCTGAAATGTTTAACCGTTATGAATGAAAAAGAGGAGCGTGTAGTGATTCTGACCGTCCGATTGGATAGTATTTCTCAGGGCTATTTCGATTCACTGCGTTTGCAGCATTTCCCGCCTGAACGTAATTTTTTAAAAGCACATCTAACGCTGTTTCATAAACTACCAGATACACCAGAAACAGTGCAGATCATTTCGCATCTGTCGGTTTCACCTTTTGTTATGCAGGTAACCGGGTTATTCAATCTTGGTGCGGGTGTGGCTTTCCGGGTAGAAAGCCAGTCGTTGAACCTCCTTCGGTCTGAATTGAGCCAGAAATTTAATGCCCGTCTTAGTGCGCAGGACAAGCAGGGATTCAGGGGGCATATTACAGTTCAGAATAAGACGAGCCCTGAAATCGCTAAGACATTGCTGGCAGAACTTTCTCAGAATTTTATGGCATTTGATATTCAGGCCTTAGGGCTTGATCTTTGGTATTACCTGGGCGGACCCTGGGAACATAAACAACTCCTGCCGTTCTATTAATTACTATATTCACGAAATTTTCACAGCATAATTTGTCATCTAATGCCAGGTCTCTTCAATGCATGCAATCGCATAATTACCACCAAACTTAAAATAGTATTGTTTCTATTTATTACTGTTTTATCCGTTAAACCTCAAAGGTCATTCGCTCAGCAAATATATTCTAAAGCCTATGGTCAAAAAGGGAATCCGGCTTTAATATATGTACACGGTGGTCCCCGGGGTAATTCCACATTATTTGAAGGAACCACCGCAACAGCGCTGAGTGAAAGAGGTTACTATGTAATTGTATATGACCGAAGAGGGGAAGGCCGGTCTGGAGATCCAGGCGCAAAACTGACGTTTGATGAGGCCTGTCTTGATCTGAATGGTCTAATGAAACAATATGGATTAACAAAAGTGAGTCTTTTAGGTCACAGCTTCGGCGGTATTGTTTCAACTTTGTTTGCAAGTAAATTTCCCGAAAAAGTAGAGCGGCTTATTTTGGTCGGGGGACTATTTTCGCAACAGGAATCTTATGACCATATACTTGGCACCAGTCTAAAAATTGCAACCCAAAAGAAGGATATGTCAATTCTTAAAAAGATTTCAAATATTAAATCCTTTGATGTGCAAAGTGCAGAATATCGAAAACAGACTTATGAAGTTGCATCACACTATGGCTTCTTCAAAATGACGACACCTACCGAAGAATCAAAAAGAGTGAATGCGAAGTACGAGAACAGTAGCTTCTCCAAATCCAATATTCGTAATGATAAAGCTCCTTTGCTTTTTTATCAAAATGAATCGCGTGTCAATATTGACACGAAACCCATTCTAAAAAACATCGTACATAAAAAGATAGCGCTCTCAGCCATTTATGGAGTTCAAGATGGCATTTTCTCTAAAAAACAATTATCAGATTTAAAAAAGATCACTGGCTCTTCAAATTTTTATACTATAGATAATTGCTCACATTATCCTTTTGTAGATCAACAAGAAAAGTTTTTGAATATTGTTGAAGAAATAATAAACAAATAAGATTTTGCTCATGCTGTCATATGGCTATGGGTTGCGAATAAATGACGAAGATCGCATCCTGAATTTGGACACACAGGATTTCATCCAAATGCAGGATATACTGCTGTTAACCTGTATTATCCTAAAAGTAATACCAGCGTGATTGTTATCGAAAATCAAGCAAATGAGAACTTTGATATCGCTTATTATCTTGAAGAGGAAATAAGAAAGAGAGTCAAAACAAGCACTCTTTTGAATTAGAAATTTGATGAAAAGTATCTCCCATCAGGGATATTAACTACCTTGATAATACTTTGTAACTGCCATATCTTAAAATATTAAATCAGACAAAAATGGTAAGCAGAAATTTCACACCTTTTCCAATTTTGACAAGCGGAAGGCTCACGCTCAGACAATTATCGATTGATGACCAGCAATCTATTTTTTCTTTGCGTACTGACACAGAAATAAACAAATATCTTGACAGAGGACCCAGTAAGACAATTGATGATGCCATCCAGTTCATCAACATGATTAATGATCATATTCAAAAAAACAATTCTCTTTATTGGGTAATCACGCTGACGGAAACAAAAACAGTTGTTGGGACAATTTGTCTTTTTAACTTCTCAAAAGAAGAAAGTAGCTGTGAAATTGGCTATGAACTGATGACAAAATTCCAGGGCCAGGGAATAATGCAGGAAGCGGCAGGGGAAGTGATTGCCTATGCTTTTCAAACCTTGCAGTTGCAAAAAATAGGGGCGTTTACCCACAACCGGAATCAGCGTTCAACTAAACTGCTGAGGAGATTTAACTTTCTTCAATCACCGGAAACAAACGAAGAGCATCCTGAATACCAGCTGTTCACACTGACTGATGTAGGAGGCTAAAAAAAGCATTTTGTGAGGTGGAAAACACACCATCAGCGCAGCAAAAACATAAAACTACATTTCATGTGAATTGTTATTTTTACACATGATGGAAAACCACGGCAACTTACTTCATAATATACAAAGTCTGATATCGTTTGATGAGGCAGAGAAAG
>Ga0247814_10000254_pt1 | contig 47506 bp, 41 predicted proteins | sample UWRJL179409R1_FD_179947 | JGI IMG/M metagenome (GOLD analysis project Ga0247814, IMG submission 179947) | Plant litter microbial communities from Arlington Agricultural Research Station in Wisconsin, United States - UWRJ-L179-409R-1 | ecosystem: Environmental > Terrestrial > Plant litter >... | reverse complement strand
TCGGTCGTCGCCTTCGTCATCGTGCTCGCGGTCGTGAAGAACAGCCCGGATGCCAACCTCCCCACCGGCCCCATCTCTATTCGCTCCACCCCGCTGCGATCGCTGCGCGAGGCCCTCGGCCGCCCGGGCACCCAGCTGGGGTTCTGGTCGCACTTCGTCACCCAATCGAGCGCGACCATGCTGTCGCTGCTCTGGGGATTCCCCTTCCTTTCGGTCGCCCTCGGCTACGGCCCGACCGGTGCGGCAGCAATGCTCACGCTGATCACCGCGTCGGCGGTGGTGTTCGGTCCGCTGCTCGGGCTGCTGAGCGCGCGCTACCCGTACCGCCGCAGCAACATCGTCATCGGGATTGTCATCGCCATGGGGGTGGTCTGGACTGTGCTGCTGGCCTGGCCGGGGAATCCGCCACTGTGGCTCGTCATCACGCTGCTCGTTGTCGTTGCCATCGGTGGCCCCGGTTCGCTCATCGGCTTCGACTTCGCCCGCATGTTCAACCCGGCGCGCAGCCTGGGCTCGGCGAGCGGCATCGTCAACGTGGGCGGATTTCTCGCCACTTTCGTCATGATGCTGCTCGTCGGCTTTGTACTCGACCTGCTCAGTGGGGGATCAGGCAGGCCGCAAGATCTCTACTCTCTCGAGTCCTTTCGGGTGGCATTCCTCGTGCAGTTCGTGGTCGTGGGCACTGGCCTCGTGTTCCTTCTCGTGGCTCGCCGCCGCACGCGCCGAAAGCTGCACGAGGAAGAGGGAATACAGGTGGCCCCCCTTTGGGTTGCAATCACTAGGGAATGGCGCAGGAAGCCCGGAGCCTCCTCGTAGGTGCAGTGGTAGACAGCTGTGGCGAGTGACCTGCTCAAAGCGTGCAATAATTGAAGCAAGACCCGGTCTTGTTCCCGTGGTCCGTACCTCGATTCGTCGCGGAACGGCCAAGGGCTTGACATGGGTCTTAGTGCTGCCCTTTGCACTGTTTTTGAGCAGTGAAAGGTGCCAAGAAACCCCAGAAAGGTGTTGGAATGGCAACCCGAACTAAGACCGCGACTCTCGAGCCGACGGATGCCGCCGAGGTCAGTGTCGACCCCGCAGCCCCCAAGGCCAAGCGCGCGCCCCGCAAGGCAGCTGAGCCTGCCGCGGTAAAGGCACCCGCTGCCGCCAAGAAGGCTGCGCCTGCCAAGGCTGCAGCCGCGAAGGCTGCGCCAGCGAAGGCTGCGCCCGCGAAGGCGAGCAAGGCGAAGGCCAAGGCCGGCGCCGATGACGAAGAGATCGACGACGAGGAGATCGAGGTCGTCGACATCGAGGAGGACATCGAAGCTGTCGTTGTCGTCGCTGATGTCGTCGTTGCTGACGATGCCGACGCCGATGACTCTGACGATGACTCCGACGAGGAGAAGTCGACCGGTAAAGACGAAGAGCTGCCCACCGGCGCGCTCGTCATCTCGATCGCCGATGAAGACGACGACATTCCGGTGTACTCGTCTGCCATCACCGGCGCGACCGCTGACCCGGTCAAGGACTACCTCAAGCAGATCGGTAAGGTCGCGCTGCTCAACGCCGCGGAGGAGGTCGAGCTCGCCATGCGTATCGAGGCCGGCCTGTTCGCCGACGACAAGCTCTCGACCATGTCTGACGCAGAGAAGAAGTCGCAGCTCGGCCGCGAGCTGATCTGGGTCTCGAAGGATGGCGCCCGCGCCAAGAGCCACCTGCTCGGCGCCAACCTGCGCCTCGTCGTGTCGCTTGCTAAGCGCTACACCGGCCGTGGCATGCAGTTTCTCGACCTCATTCAAGAGGGCAACCTCGGCCTTATTCGTGCGGTCGAGAAGTTCGACTACACCAAGGGCTTCAAGTTCTCGACCTATGCAACGTGGTGGATCCGCCAGGCCATCACCCGCGCCATGGCCGACCAGGCCCGCACCATCCGCATCCCGGTGCACATGGTCGAGGTCATCAACAAGCTCGCCCGCGTGCAGCGACAGATGCTGCAGGACCTCGGTCGTGAACCCACTCCAGAGGAGCTGAGCCGCGAGCTCGACATGACCCCGGAGAAGGTCATCGAGGTGCAGAAGTACGGCCGCGAGCCGATCTCACTGCACACGCCGCTCGGTGAAGACGGAGACAGCGAGTTCGGCGACCTCATCGAGGACACCGAGGCCGTGGTTCCCGCTGACGCCGTGGGCTTCACCATGCTGCAGAAGCAGCTCGAGAGCCTGCTCGACAGCCTGAGCGAGCGTGAGGCCGGCGTGATCCGCATGCGCTTCGGCCTCGGCGACGGCATGCCGAAGACCCTCGACCAGATCGGCGACACCTTCGGTGTCACGCGCGAGCGAATCCGCCAGATCGAGTCGAAGACCATGGCCAAGCTGCGCCACCCCTCGCGGTCGCAGTCCCTGCGCGACTACCTCGAGTAGGCCAGCAATGCGGGTTCTGCTCGCTATCTGGGCAGCCAAGATCGCGGCAGCGGGACTTCGGCTGCTCGGGCGAGCCGGCACGCACGTGCCCGGGCTCATCGCCCGCAAGGTGCACCCCGGAATCATCGGGGCGATTCGGCATCCCGCTCGCGTCGTTGCTGTCACCGGCACGAACGGCAAGACGACCGTGTCGAACCTGCTCGCCGAGGCGCTCGAGGGCGAAGGCTTGCGGGTTGCGAGCAACCGCAACGGCTCGAACCTGGCGGCCGGTGTCGCTGCGACCCTCATCGGCGCGGTCACCTGGACGGGCCGCCCGCGCGTCGACATCGGCGTTTTCGAGATGGATGAGCGCTCGGCCAAGCTGGTGCTGCCCGGGCTGCGCCCCGACGTGCTCGTCGGCATGAACCTCACCCGCGACTCGATCAAGCGCAACGCGCATCCGGCCTATATCGCCTGGATCATCTCGTCGGCCTTGAGTGAGAGAACGACGCTCGTTCTCAACGCCGACGACCTCATCGTCTCTGCTCTCGGTGGTGACGATGCGAAGCGTGTGTTCTTCGCCGTCGACCGCCTGCCCGGCGACGGCGACCAGCCGAGTGGCGCGGCCGTTGACGTCGCGATCTGCCCGGTGTGCGACCGACGCCTCGACTGGGACTACTGGCGCTTCAACCACATCGGCAAGGCGCACTGCCCGAACGGCGATTTTCGCTCGCCCGAAGCGCTGTATCGCGCGACGGCGATCAACGGCGACCGGGTGTCCCTCTCGCTCGACGGCGAGGTGCGTGACGCGAAGCTCATCAACGCCAGCATCGTCAACGTCTACAACGAGATTGCAGTGGCCGCCGCGCTCGACACTCTCGAGGTGCCGCGCGACCGCATCATCGCGGCCTTTGACCGGCTGCAGCCGCCGACCACCCGCTTCGACGAGGATCGCGTCGGCTCTGTCGATGTCGTGCGCATCCTCACCAAGGGCCTCGTCGGCGTCGCCTGCTCGCGGGCCTTTGACTACCTGCGCAGTTTCGCGGGCCGCAAGGCGGTCGTGCTCAACATCGACGAGGTGAGTGAGCGCACGTCCGAGGTCGAGAACACGGCGTGGACGTACGACGCTGACTACGAGTACCTCGCTGACGAGTCGATCGCGCAGATCGTGGTCGGGGGAGTGCGTCGTCACGACCAGGCGCTGCGCCTAGCCATCGCGGGCGTCGACCCCGCCCGCATCGTTACCGTCGTCGACGAGATTGAAGCCGCCGACGTGATCGGGGTGGATGACGCCGACGTCGTCTTCAACCTCCACAGCGTGCACAACGCCGTCATCACCGGCACCCCGGTGCAGCGACGGCTGCTGCAGCGGTTGGGAGGTCGCTCGTGATCATCGAGATGCTCTACCCCGAGATTGCGAACCTGCACGGCGACAACGCCAATGTCACCTACCTCGCCCAGTGCCGCCCGGACGCGACAGTCGTGCGCACGGCACTCACCGACGACCCCGCTTTCGTGTCGAAGCCGGTCGATTTGGTCTACCTCGGGCCAATGACCGAGCTCGGGCAGCTGAAGGCGATCGAGCACCTGCGCCCGCACCGTGAGCGCATTGAGGCGCTGATCGAGGCGGGCACCTCCTTTCTGTTCACACACAACGCGCTCGAGGTGCTGGGCCGCCGCATTCGCAACGATGAGATGGGCTACGACGTTGCCGGACTCGGCATCTTCGAGCTGGAGGCGACGCTGCGCATGTTCGGGCGCTACAGCGGCAAGGTGACGGGCTCGGTGCCGGGGGTGCAGCATCCCATCGTTGGCTACAAGTCGCAGTTCTCGATGGTCACCGCGCCTGACGCTCTGCCCGGATTTCTCACCGCCGACCGCGGCATCGGCCGCAACACCCACACCGCAGTCGAGGGCGTGCGGCGCAACAACTTCATCGGCACGTCGCTCATCGGGCCGCTGCTGGTGAACAACCCGCACTTCACGCGCTCCCTGCTCGCGCAACTCGATCCAGACACCGTTCCGGTGCTCGCCCACGAGACGCTCGCACTGGCGGCGTACGACGCGCGCTTGGCTGATTTTGGCGACGAGAAGCGCTGGCACCCGTTCGAGAAAGTGTCGCCCTCGCCTCGGTAGGCCTACCCTTGTTGCCGGGGGAAGTTCATGTCTGTTGCTGTTCTGCGTCGTCTAGGCGTGTCGCGCCCACGCCTCACCGCAATGCTGGTGATCGCTGCGCTCGTGGTTCTCGTGTCAATTCCGACAGCGATCGCCAGCGGTGCCGCGGCAGATCGCTCGCGCGCTGCCGCCGAGGCAGCAGCAGAGCTTGAGCAGAAGTACGTCGACTATTTCACCGGTGCGCTCACCCGGCTGCAGCCCATCGGCACGCAGATCGCCTCTGACGCCACGGCCTGGGCGACGAGCGCCTCACCGCTTCTGAACGCGGATGACGTCGTAGCCCTCACCGACACCGCCGACGCGGTGACCACCTCGCTCGCGCGCACAGTGCCCGCCGGAGCGTCCAGTGCAGAGCTCGAAAGCATGTGGAACTCGCAGTGGTCGATGATCGAGGGCGCGCGCGAGCGATTCGCCTACGTGGCGTCGCGCGCCGCGGCCGTTGCCAAGGCACACCTAGATGCGGCCCCGATTGCGGATTCCGCCAGCCGGCAAGCTGTCGTCGACGCGTCCTCCTCGTTGCAGACCGCGCTCCGCACCCACGCCGCGCTCACCGAGCCGTTGGCCACCCTGACCGCATCCGTGGTCGCCGTGGACGCGTCGCAGGCGGCCGCGGTGGCTGCTGCCGCTGCGGCGGCTGCGGCGGCGGCGGCGGCAGCTGCAGCGGCCGCGCGGAAGGGCGGCGGAAACCGCTCAGTGCCGTCTACTTGCGGCCCGTCGACCGCCGTCTATGTGGGAGAGGTGCTGTCTTTGGTGAACGCCGAACGAACTAACGCGGGTCTCAGTGCGCTCTCCTCAAGTAGCTCCCTCAACGCGACCTCACAGGCGCACGCGACCTGCATGGCAGCAAACAACTCCTTTGCTCACAGTTCATACCCGGGAGGCTGGCGCAGCTGGGGCGAAAACATCGCGAGAGGCTACAGTTCTGCATCATCCGTTGTGGCAGGTTGGATGAACTCACCTGGTCACCGCGCCAACATTCTCAATGCCGGGTATACGCACATGGGTCTTGGCTACGTCGCCTCGGGCAATTGGTGGGTTCAGCAGTTCGGCTCTTAAACAGAAAGACCCCGCCGAAGCGGGGCCGTTCAGTAAGACCGGGTACTACGCGCGGCTGTCTTCGAGCAGGCGAGCCGACTCGTCGTGCCAGTTGAGCGCGGTCGAGGCGAGCTTGTCCTTGAACTTCGCGCCGTGGTGAGCGCAGAACAGCAGCTCGCCGCTCGACATCGTCACCTTGATGTAAGCCTGTGCTCCACAGCTGTCGCAGCGGTCGAAAGCGGTGAGGGTGTAGGGGTCGTCTACGGTGTCGACGGTCTCTTCTGTCGAAATCTGAGTCATGATCCGCTCCTCACGATTGGTGTTCCTAAAACTCTTGGTCTATCCAAGCACGCAAGTGTTGCGGGCGTGTGGCAATCGCCGGGTATTTCGCTGTACGCGTAGGAACCCAGTGCGGGGGGTGTCGGTCGGCGGTCGGAGGGTGCTGCTTCATTAGTCTGAAGGCTGCTGAATCACAGATAGGAACACCACCGTGGCGAGCTCGGACTATTCCGCCCGACACCTCTCAGTGCTCGAGGGACTCGAAGCGGTGCGCAAGCGCCCCGGAATGTACATCGGGTCGACCGACTCCCGCGGCCTCATGCACTGTCTGTGGGAGATCATCGACAACTCGGTCGACGAGGCTCTCGGCGGCAACGGTACATCGATCGACGTGGTGCTGCACTCCGACGAGAGTGTTGAGGTTCGCGATACCGCCCGTGGTATCCCTGTCGATATCGAACCCAAGACGGGGCTCAGCGGGGTTGAGGTCGTCTTTACGAAGCTGCACGCCGGAGGCAAGTTCGGGTCTGGCAGCTATGCCGCATCCGGTGGTCTGCACGGTGTTGGTGCGTCCGTCGTCAACGCGCTGAGCGCGCGCCTCGACGTCGAGGTCGACCGCGACGGCAAGACGTGGGCGATGTCGTTCCACCGCGGCGAGCCGGGTATCTTCACCGACTCCGGTGAGCCAAGCCCGGATGCTCCCTTCACCCCCTTCGTCAACAACAGCGAGCTGCGGGTCGTCGGCAAGGTCGCCAAGGGAGTCACCGGCACTCGCATTCGCTACTGGGCCGACCCGCAGATCTTCACGAAGGGCGCGACCTTCCAGTCGAACGAGCTCGTCGACCGCGCGCGCCAGACCGCCTTTCTCGTGCCCGGTCTCACCCTGCGCATCGCGGATGACCGCACGGCAGAGTCAACCACCGAGACCTTCCACTTCGACGGCGGCATCAGCGAGTTCGTGGACTTTCTCGCGAGCGACAGCGCCGTCACCGACACCTGGCGCATGACCGGTTCAGGCACCTTCGTCGAGACCGTTCCGGTGCTGCAGCCGACCGGCGCAATGGTGCCGACCGAGCTCACCCGCGAGTGCGAGGTCGACATCGCGCTGCGCTGGGGCACCGGCTACGACACGACCTTTCGCAGCTTCGCCAACATCATCGCCACCCCCAAAGGCGGAACGCACCAGGCAGGCTTCGAGGCTGGCCTGATGAAGGCGCTGCGCGCCCAGGTGGAGGCCAATGCCCGCCGCCTCAAGGTCGGCAACGACAAGCTGGAGAAGGACGACATTCTCGCTGGTCTCACCGCCGTGCTGACCGTGCGGCTGCCCGAGCCGCAGTTCGAGGGCCAGACAAAGGAGATCCTGGGCACGCCGGCCGTGCGTGCGATCGTCTCGAACGTCGTGACGCAGGCCCTCGCCGAGCGGTTCTCGTCGACGAAGCGCGATGACAAGGCGCAGTCCGCTCTCGTGCTCGACAAGATCGTCGCCGAGATGAAGACTCGCATCTCTGCGCGTGCTCACAAAGAGACCCAACGGCGCAAGAACGCGCTCGAGAGCTCGTCGCTGCCAGCGAAGCTCGTCGACTGCCGCTCGAACGATGTGGCGAACAGCGAGCTGTTCATCGTTGAGGGTGACTCGGCGCTCGGCACCGCGAAGCTCGGTCGCGACAGTGAGTACCAGGCGCTGCTGCCGATTCGCGGCAAGATCCTCAACGTGCAAAAGGCCTCGGTGAGCGACATGCTGTCTAACGCGGAGTGTGCCTCGATCATCCAGGTGATCGGAGCGGGCTCTGGCCGCAGCTTCGACCTCGAGCAGGCCCGCTACGGCAAGGTCATCATCATGGCGGATGCCGATGTCGACGGCGCCCACATTCGCACCCTGCTGCTCACTCTTTTCATGCGCTACATGCCAGAGATGATCCGCGATGGGCGAGTGTATGCGGCCGTGCCGCCGCTGCACCGCGTGGTCGTGATCAACCCGGGCTCGAAGCCGAACGAGACGATCTACACCTACAGCGAGGCAGAGCTCAACGGCGTGCTCGCGGGGCTCAAGCGCAGCAACAAGAAGTACCAGGACCCGATCCAGCGCTACAAGGGTCTCGGCGAGATGGATGCAGACCAGCTGGCCACCACCACCATGGACCGTCGCCACCGCACCCTGCGCCGCGTCAACATCAACGACGCCGCGATGGCCGAGTCGGTGTTCGAGCTGCTCATGGGCAACGATGTCGCTCCGCGCAAGGAGTTCATCATCGCTGGGGATGGGCTCAACCGGGATCGCATCGACGTTTAGCTTTTCCGGTACTACTGTCGGCATGCTTTACTTAGGTAATGCTTACCTTGCCTGTCGACCAGCAGAAGGACGCCCGCCCGTCGTATCGACCCTTCGCCGCATCCGTTCTGCGCGTCGTCGAACTGAGCCCGACCTTCCGCCGTGTCACGTTCACCGGCGCTGACCTTCGCGGCTTCGGCACCGACGGGCTCGACCAGCGCATCAAGCTGGTTCTGCCGGTCAGCGGTGGCTTTGGTGCGCTGAACTGGGCCGACGAGCAGATGATCGCGGACGGCACCTGGTATCAGGCGTGGCGTGCGCTGCCGGTCGAGGCGCGGGCGCCGTTCCGCACCTACACGGTTCGCGCGGTGCGCGCGGCAGTCGGCGAGGTGGACGTCGACTTCGTGGTGCACGGGGATGCCGGGCCGGCTGCCCGCTGGATCCTCGCCGCTCGCGAGGGTGACGAGGTCATCATCGTCGGGCCGGATGCGCTGAGCATTGACTCCCACGTCGGCATCGACTGGCGCCCCGGTGACGCCACCACCGTGCTTCTGGCAGGCGATGAGACCGCCGCGCCGGCGATCTGCTCGATTCTGGAGTCACTGCCCGCCGGCATGCGCGCGACCGCCTTCATCGAGGTGCCGCACGCCGCGGATGTCCAGCCGATCGACAGCGCTGCTGACATCACCGTGCGCTGGATCGCCCGCGACCGCGACGAGCTGCAGCTCGGGGATGCCGTGCGCGCCTGGCTCGCCGAGAACCCCACCGCGTACGCACCCGCACTCGCCACCGCGGCGCAAGTCGTCGAGGAGATCGACGTGGACGTCGACATGCTCTGGGACAGCCCGGAGGAGGCCCGCGGAGAGTTCTACGCCTGGCTCGCGGGGGAGTCGGCCATGATCAAGTCCCTGCGGCGCCTGCTCGTGAGCGAGACCGGCATCGACCGCCGTCGTGTGGCCTTCATGGGCTACTGGCGGCTCGGCAAGCCCGAGGTGCAGTGACCCTCAGGCGTCGCCGCACGGTTCTCATCGCCGCGCTGGCGCTGTTGCTTGCGCTTGCCGTCGTGGCGAGCTTCGCCGTTGGCACCCGGCAGATCGACTTCGCAGCCACGGTGGCCGCGTTGTTGGGTCGTGGCGAGGGCACGGACGGCATGGTGGTCGTCGACCTGCGCGGTCCGCGCACGGTGATCGGTCTCGTTGCGGGGGCGGCGCTCGGGGTGGCGGGCACGCTCATGCAGGGGGTGACGCGTAACCCGCTGGCCGACCCGGGGATCCTCGGGGTGAATGCCGGGGCATCCCTGCTGGTGGTCGTGGCGATCGCGGTGTTCGGAGTATCAAGCGCCAGTGGATACGTGTGGTTCGCCTTCGCCGGTGCAGCCCTGGCTACCGTGCTCGTCTACGCCATCGGCGCCGGGCGTGGCGGAGCGACGCCGCTCAGCCTCACCCTGGCAGGCGCAGCGGTCACCGCGATGCTCACGGCAATCATCACGATGCTGCTGCTGACCGACCTCGATACCCTCAGCCAGTTTCGGTTCTGGCAGGTGGGGTCGCTGACCGGCCGTGACCTCGCCGCCGTTGGAGCTGTGGCTCCGTTCGTCGCGATCGGCCTCATCGTGGCCGCTGTGCTCGCGCCGCGACTCAACGCGCTCGCCCTTGGCGACGAGCTGGCAACAGGTCTTGGGCAGTCGGTGGGTGCTACTCGCATTGCTGCGGCGGTCGCCGTGGTGCTGCTCTGTGGTGGCGCCACCGCCATCGCTGGCCCCATCGTCTTCGTCGGGCTCGTGGTGCCGCACGTTGCCCGCCGCCTGATCGGCGTGGACTACCGCTGGGTGATGCCCTTCGCCGTGTTGCTCGGGCCGACGCTGCTGCTGCTCGCCGACGTGCTCGGCCGCGTGGTTGTCGCTCCGGCGGAGCTCGAGGCGGGAATGATGGTCGCCGTTATCGGAGCTCCCGTGCTCGTTGCCCTGGTGCGGCGTCCGCGGGTGATGGCGCTGTGACGCGGCAGCGCGCGGTGCCGCTCGCACTGGTCATCGCCATTCTCGGACTGCTCGTGGCGAGTCTCGCGTTCGGCAGCTTCGGCACCGCGCCGTCCAACGTGATCTCAGCGCTGCAGGGCGGTGACGACAGCTTCACTGTGCTGCGCCTTCGATTGCCGCGGGCCGTGCTCGCGGTGCTCGTGGGTGCCTGCCTTGGCGTTGCGGGAACGATCTTTCAGACGCTGCTGGGCAACGCGCTGGCCAGCCCGGATGTCATCGGCGTGGCGCAGGGCGCGAGCGCGGGTGCCGTGGCCGCGATCCTGCTCGGAGGACTCAGCGGAGTGGCCGTCTCGCTGTCAGCCTTCGCCGGAGCTGTCATCGTTGCTGCGGTCATCACCGCGCTGTCGTGGCGGCACGGCATCGCCAGCTATCGTTTCGTGCTGATCGGTATCGGAATCGCCTTCGTCGTGCAGGCCGCACTCGGCTACCTGCTCACCCGCGCCGATGTGCGCGACGCCCAGGCCGCCCTCGTGTGGCTGGTGGGGAGCATTGGCACCGCGCGCTGGGACGAGATTGCCGTGACCGCCGCACTCGCCGCGTTGCTGGCTGTGGCGCTGCTGCCGCTGTCGGCACAGCTGCGGATGCTGCAGCTCGGCGACGACACCGCGACCGGTCTCGGGGTGCCCGTCACGCGATCCCGCATTCTGCTGCTTCTCGTTGGCGTCGGGTTCGCCGCGGTTGCCGTCGCGGTCGCGGGGCCGGTGCTGTTTGTGGCGTTCGTCGCCGGGCCGATCGCGCGGCGGTTGACCGGCTCGTCGCATGCCGCTCTCGTCGTCAGCGCCCTCGTCGGCGCGGCAGTGGTGCTCGCCGCCGACTTTCTCGGGCAGCGAGCCTTCGCAGACGTGCGCGTTCCCGTTGGCGTGGTGACCAGCCTTGTCGGCGCCCCCTACCTTCTCTGGCTGCTGGCCCGTGACAACCGATCGAGAGGTTCCGCATGACTGCCCACGACCTGCGCGCGACAGGGGTGACGGTCGGCTTTGACGACCGCGAGGTGCTGCACGCGCTCGACCTCGCGGTGCCCGATGGCAAGATCACCGTCATCGTCGGCCCCAATGCCTGCGGCAAGTCCACGCTGCTGCGAACATTGGCGCGGCTGCTGCGGCCCGCCGCGGGGGAGGTCACCCTCGACGGAACACCCCTGCGCGGATACCGCGGCAAGCAGCTGGCAACACTGGTCGGTCTTCTTCCGCAGCAGCCCATCGCCCCCGACGGCATCACCGTGGGCGATCTCGTGCTTCGCGGTCGCTACCCGAGGCAGGGGCTGCTCGGGCAGCGCACGGCCGCCGATACGCAGGCGGTCGAGGCGGCGCTGGCAGCGACGGACACCGCGGATCTCGCTGGGCGGCGCGTCGACGAGCTGTCGGGCGGCCAGCGGCAGCGGGTCTGGATCGCGATGGCACTTGCCCAGCAGACCGACATTCTGCTGCTGGATGAACCGACCACCTTTCTCGACGTGACCCACCAGATCGAGGTGCTCGACCTGCTGGTCGAACTCAACCGTGCGTCGTCGACCACCATCGTCATGGTGCTGCACGACCTCAACCTTGCCGCCCGCTACGCCGATCACATGGTGGTCATGGCAGCGGGGAGCATCGTCGCGCAGGGCACTCCGGCCGCGGTGGTGACGGCCGACACGGTTCGTGCCGCGTTCGGCCTCGACGCGGTCGTCATCCCGGATCCGGTGAGCGGCTCACCCATGGTTGTGCCGATGGGGCGGTTTCACTACGCGCCGGAATGATCTAGGCTAGTTAGGGTAGGCAATCCTAACCATTCACCTAGATTTTGGAGTATCCGTGCATTCCAGACAGCGTTTCGCTGCCGTCGCAGTAGCCCTCAGCACCGTCCTCATCGCCGCCGGCTGCGCGAGCCCCGCGCCCGAGGCGGCTACCGCCGAGGGCATCACTCTCGAGCACGCCTTCGGCGAGACCGTTGTTCCGGCTGACGCGAGCCGCGTTGTCACTCTCGGCTGGGGCAGCACCGATGCGGCCATCGCCCTCGGTGTGGTTCCGGTGGCGATTCCCTTCGACTCCTACGCGGGCGACGAGGAGGGCGTTCTGCCGTGGGTGCGCGAGGCCGTCGACGAACTCGGCGCAGAGCTGCCCACCGTGCTGCCCGATTCCCCGGAGGAGCCGCCCTACGACGCGATTGACGCGGCCAACCCCGATGTGATCCTCGCCGTCTACTCCGGAATCACCCAAGAGCAGTACGACCTGCTCTCAGAGATCGCCCCGGTCGTCGCCTACTCTGGCAAGGCGTGGAGCACGCCGTGGCGCGACCTCATCACGACGGTCGGCACGGCTCTCGGAGAAGACGACAAGGCGGCAGAGGTTATCGCCGGCATTGAGTCCGAAGTGGCAGAGGCTGCCGCTGCGCACCCCGAGTTCGCCGGCAAGTCGATTGCCGCCGTGTGGGATGTCGCCGGCACCTTCTATGTCTACAAGCAGGCCGACCCGCGGGTCGAGTTCCTTCTCGACCTCGGCTTCGTCAACGCCCCGGCGGTCAACGAGCTCGCCAACGGTGACGCGACGTTCTACTACACGCTCAGCTACGAGCAGCTCGACAAGCTCTCGTCAGACGTCGTGCTCAGCTACAGCGACACCCAGGAGGGCGCTGACGCGTTCCTCACGGCTCCGCAGACCTCGGTGATCCCCGCGGTCGGTGCCGGTCACGTTGCGCAGCTGGTCGGCACGGAGTACATCTCGGCTGTTTCGCCGCCGACCGCGCTGTCGATCTCGTGGGGGCTCGAACAGCTCGTCGACTCGCTCGCGGCCGCAACCGCAGAGTAGTCAGATATTGGAGGGCCGGCAGCGCACGCTGCCGGCCCTCTGCCGTTAACCCCGCCCGCCTACAATCACCCCGTGCACGAGCGTCAGACAACCGGGGGAGCGATCCTCGGCGTAGAGCGCCGCGGCCTGCACATGTGGCGCGGCATCCCGTATGCGAGCGCAGGGCGGTTTGAGCTGCCCCGGCCCGCGTCGTGGGGCGGCGTGCGCGACGCTTCTGCCTTCGGGCCTGTCGCGCCGCAGGATCGCGAGGGGCAGTTCATCGGGCCAGCCAAGGGCGTTCCCATGGCGGAGGACTGCCTGACGCTCAACGTCATCGCCCCGCCCGATGCCGCGGGGTTGCCCGTCATGGTGTTCGTCCATGGCGGCGCATACAGCGTCGGGTCGTCGCGCGAGGTGCGGCATCTCGGGGAGGGGCTGGTGCGATCCGGCGTCGTGTTCGTCAACCTCAACTACCGGCTTGGTGCCCTTGGCTACCTCGACTTCAGCCGCTACGGATTCGCGAGCAACCTCGGTCTGCGCGATCAGGTGGCTGCGCTGCAGTGGGTGCGAGACAACATCCGTGCCTTTGGTGGCGACCCCGACAATGTCACGCTGTTCGGGGAGTCGGCTGGCGGCAACGCGGTCACCACGCTCATGACCGTGCCGAGCGCGCGGGGCCTGTTCGCACGCGCGATCGCACAGAGCCCGCCGCCGAACGCTATTTACTCACCCGAGGTCGCCGCCGAGTGGGCCGAGGAGTACGTCGAGGTGCTCAGCCAGGTCGTCGACAACTCGAGCACCGAGAGCAGCGCCGATGACCAAGCTGGACACCTGCTGCTGTCGGCGACGGCCGAGCAGCTGGTGAAGGCTACGACCCGCATGCAGCTGCTCAACCCCGACCGCTGGCCGGGAACCATCTGCCTCAGCCCGGTGATCGACGGCGAGTTTCTGCCAGAGCGACCACTGGATGCCTTCAAGCACGGCCGCGCGCATCCGGTGCCCCTCATCATTGGCACGAACGACCGAGAGGGCTCGCTGTTCACCGGCCGACTCGACATTCTCGCGACGACGCCGCACCGCATCCGCTCGATCTTCGCCAAGACACGCAAGAAGTCGCGCAAGGCACTCAAGGCGCAATACCCCGGGCTGCCGGCGAAGCGCCCCGCCGCGGACTTTGGCGGTGACTTCGCCTTCTGGTTTCCGTCGATCAAGGTGGCAGAGCGCCACGCGCACTACGCGCGCGTGTACTTCTACCGTTTCGACTCAGCCCCGCGGCTTCTCAAGGTGCTCGGCATCGACGCGACGCACGGCCTCGAGCTGTTTGCCCTATTCGATCGGATGGACGGCTGGTTCGGCCGCGCAATGGGCGTGCTCGGCGGCCGCCTCAGCTTCAAGCGCGTCGGTGAGCGCATGCAGCGCCGCTGGCTGCGCTTCGCCACCGACGGCACCGTTGACGACGACTGGCCGAAGTACACGCCGCGCAAACGGCGCACCCTCATCATCGACGTGGTTGACCGGGTTGAGGAGGACCCGCGTGGTGAACGCAGACGGGCGTGGCAGGAGTTCGTGCCCCACGTGTAGACGGCTACCGTCACCGGTCTGGAAGGGCAACTCGTGCGCACTCCTGAAAACACGGAGCCTTCACCGGCCCTCCGTCTTTTCAGGAGTGTCTTCGGGATGAACCTAGCCGGCGGCACAGAACGCGGCAGAAGAAGCTCAGAGGGAACTGCGCAGCAGCCGGTCTGACTCGCTCGACACCGGGTCGGCGAGGTCGTCGATGAAGACGGCCTCGATGAGGTCATGCTGCTCAGCGAGGATGCGTCGCCACGCCCACAGATTGGGGTGCGGGGTGAACAGTGCAGCCTCTGCTGGCGTCAGCAGGAGCTCGGCCTCGGCGAGCTGCTCACGTGAGACGACAACCGTCGCGGTGCCGGCGACCCGCCCGATCACACTGGCGAGCACGACGCCCGGCAGCCGGTGATCGAGGCCGCTGACGACCTGGACGCGGCGCACACCGTCCGTGGTGGTCACGAGACCGTGCACGACCGGCTGCACCCATCCGGGAATCGACGCGGCGAAACGCTCGCGCGCCTGACGCAGGTGGTCGCTGGTCACCCAGCTCACAGCGCCAGTGCTCACTGTAGAGACCGGCCGATCGAGCCGATCACGTTGTCGAGCGGCGTGCCAGAGGCATCGCGCTTCGCGCCCGAGTCGGGCAGCTGGCGCTGTGAGCCGTCGGCGCCGACCGCGAGCGGGGGAGCCGCGCCCGCCCAGGCGAGGCCGAGCACGTCTTCGCCCTTGAGGAAGGAGTGCGCGCGAACGCCGCCGGTCGCGCGGCCCTTCGCCGGAAACTCGCTGAGGGCCGAGACCTTGGCGCGACCGGGGTCGGCGCCGGCGATCGTGGTCGTCGAGCTGCTGATCGTGGCGACCACGACATCCGCTGCTGGATCGACGGCTCCGAAGAAAATGACGGTCGCCTTCGCGCCGAGGTTGATGCCGGCCATACCGCCAGCTGACGGCCCCTGCGGCCTGACGGAGGCGGCACCAAAGTGCAGCAGTTGCGCGTCGGAGGTCACGAAGACGAGGTCATCGCTGTCGCCGCCCTGCGCGATGCCGACGACCTCGTCGCCCGGCTTGAGGGCGATGATCTCGAAGTCGGGGCGCGACGGGTAGCCGCCGGGCGCGAGGCGCTTGACTACGCCCTGACGGGTGCCGAGAGCGATCGGCTGGTCAGAGGCGAGCGAGACGATGCCGAGCACGCGTTCTTTCTTGTTGCCGATGGCGAGGTAGTCGCTGATCTTCGCGCCAGCGGCCAGTTGGATCGAGTTGGCAGGCACACTCGGCAGATCGACGGCGGTGAACCGGATCAGCCGGCCGAGGTTCGTGATCGCACCGATCTCTGACCGCGAGGTCGTCGTCACGGCCGAGAGCAGCGCGTCATGTTTGCTGCGGCGGCGCAGCCGATCTGGGGACGACTCTTCTGATAGATCCACACGGATCGCGCGGCCGGTCGTCGACAGGTACACCACGCAGGGCGTATCCGCGATCTCCAACACCGGCAGGGCCTTACGCGACGCGCCAGCTGTCGCTATAGACACGCGGGCTTCGGTCAGCAGGGTGCGGCGGGGTGTGCCGAAGCGCTCTGCCACTTCATCCAGTTCTTTAGAGACCAGGCGACGCAGCTTCTTCGGGTCGGCGAGCAGAGCCTCGAGCTCTGCGATCTCTTTCTCGAGCTGCTGCTGCTCTTTCTCGAGCTCGATGCGGCTGAACTTGGTGAGGCGGCGAAGGCGCAACTCGAGAATGTACTCGGCCTGCAGCTCGCTGAGCTCGAAGACGTCCATGAGCCGGGTGCGGGCCGTCTCGGAGTCGTCGGAGGTGCGGATGACCTGGATGACCTCGTCAATGTCGAGGATCGCAATGAGCAGGCCGAGCACCAGGTGCAGTCGCTCGAGGCGCCGCGCGAGCCGGAACTTGGAGCGCCGCGTGACGACCTCCAGCCGGTGGTCGACGTAGACCTGCAGTAGCTCGCGAAGGCCGAGAGTGCGCGGCCCGCCGTTGACGAGTGCCACGTTGTTGATGTTGAAGCTCTCTTCGAGCGGGGTGAGCTTGTAGAGCTGCTCGAGCACGGCTTCCGGGCTGAATCCGGTCTTGATGCCGATGACCAGGCGCAGCCCGTGCTTGCGGTCGGTGAGGTCGGTGACGTCAGAGATGCCACTGATCTTCTTGGCGTTGACGCCGTCTTTGATCTTCTCGATGACCTTCTCTGGGCCGACGAGGTAGGGCAACTCTGTGACCACGAGGCCTGTCTTGCGGGCCGAGATCGACTCGACGCTCACCCGGGCGCGGGTCTTGAAGGCGCCGCGACCGCTCGCGTAGGCATCCTTGATGCCGGCGAGGCCGATGATTGTTCCACCGGTGGGCAGGTCGGGTCCGGGTACGAAGGTCATGAGCTCTTCGAGGGTTGCGCGGGGGTTGTCGAGAAGGAAGCGCGCCGCAGCGACGACCTCGATGAGGTTGTGCGGCACCATGTTGGTCGCCATGCCGACGGCGATGCCGCTCGCGCCGTTGACCAGCAGGTTCGGGTAGGCGGCGGGCAGCACGCTCGGCTGCAGCAGTGAGTTGTCGTAGTTGGGTACGAAGTCGACGACGTCTTCGTCGAGGTCCTGGGTGAGAGCGAGGGCGGCCGCGCTCAGGCGGGCCTCGGTGTAGCGGGCGGCGGCGGGGCCGTCATCCAGTGTTCCGAAGTTGCCGTGGCCGTCGACGAGGGGAACGCGCTGAATGAAGTCCTGCGCGAGGCGCACCATCGCGTCGTAGATCGACGCGTCGCCGTGCGGGTGCAGCTTCCCCATGACGTCGCCGACAACGCGGGCCGACTTGACGTGGCCCTTGTCTGGGCGCAGACCCATTTCTGACATCTGGTAGAGGATGCGGCGCTGCACCGGCTTGAGGCCGTCGCGGGCGTCGGGCAGGGCGCGCGAGTAGATGACCGAGTACGCGTACTCGAGAAAAGACCCCTGCATCTCGCCGCTGATATCAACGTCTTCAATACGTTCGCCAGGGCCTGAGGCGGAGTCGGAAACGGGGGTGTCTGAGGGAGTAGCCATAGGATTGCCCCCATGCTACCGGCGCGCGCAGACACCAAGCCGAGCCTCGCCGACGTGTTCCCGAGCTGCCTTGCGGCGCTTCGCGGGGAGTCCAATTCGCTGAACTTGAAACCGGTCAGATCCGCGGTCGTCGTGCTCGTCGATGGCCTCGGCCAGCGCGCGCTCACCCAGTGGATCGGTCACACCCGCACCCTGCGCGGCGCCAGCTCTGGGGCGATCGAGAGCGGATTTCCGACCACGACCGCGAGCGCCCTCGCCACTCTGACGACCGGCACGCTGCCCGGCCAGCACGGCATGGTCGGCTACTCCGTGTTTGACGAGGCAACGGGCACCGTTGTCAACCAGCTCTCCGGGCTGCCGAGCGGCGACTGGCAGCTGCAGCCGACCGTCTTCGAGCGCGCGGTCGAGGCGGGCTTTCGCGCGCGCGTCATCGCCGCGGAGCGCTACCGCGGCACCGCCTTCACCGACGGGGTGCTGCGCGGTGCTGAGTTCGTGGGCGGCGCATCCATACAGATTCGAATGGATGCGGCCGTGGCCGCCCTCACCGAGCCCGGCCCCTCGCAACTCGTCTACGTCTACGTGCCAGAGCTCGACCAGGCCGCCCATGCCAATGGGTGGGAGTCTGCGCAGTGGACGGCCGCGCTCGAAAAGCTCGACGCCGCGCTCGGCAGTCTCGTCAGCTCTCTGCCCGTGGATGCCGGTGTCATCATCACCGGCGACCACGGCATGGTCGACGTGACGCCCTTCAACCACGTGCTCTTCGACACCCTGCCAGAGCTCATGGAGGGCATCGCCCACGTCGGCGGCGAGCCGCGCTGCCTGCAGCTCTACTTCGACCCCGCTGCCTCTGCCGCGACTCGCCAGGCGACCATCGCTGCATGGCGGTCTTCAGAGGAGAAGCGCGCCTGGGTGGCGACGAAGCAGGAGGTCATCGACGCGGGATGGCTAGGCGAGGTTTCGCCCCGGGTTCTGCCCCGACTGGGCGACCTGTTCATCGCCGCACGCAAGAGTGTGGCCTACTACCCGTTAGACGCGAGCGCAGGATCCCGCGGCATGGTCGGCCAGCACGGGTCGCTCAGCCAAGACGAGCTGCGCGTTCCCGTTATTCGATTCGGAGCGTTCGCTTAAGCGGGATCGTCGTCTGAACGGGCGCCGAAGACAATGTCGTCCCAGCTGGGCATCGCGGTACGGCCCTTGCGGCCCTTGGCGTTGACGGTCGGCTGGGGGAGCGTCGCGCGCTGTCCCTCGTCCTCCGGTTCCGGCTCGGGCTCCACGACGGGCATGGGCACATCGACGATGCGGATGCTGCCGGTCGAGGGGTGCGCAGACCGCGACTCCTCCTCGTCCACGTACTGTGCAGGCTCGCGTTCGCCGCGGCGACGACGCAGTGCGTCGAGCAGGTCGGCGGTCTGGTTGACGTCTGTCGGCAACGACTGGGGCCGCGGGGGAGCGAAGCGGTTCACCGGGGCGTCATCCGTCACCGGGGCAAAGGCGCCGCTGTCGAAGCGCGACGAGTCGGGCTCTGGCGTCGGCGAGACCGCCCGAAGTCGGGGCACCAACTGCGCGGGCACCTCGCCCTGCTGAGAGAGGGTTGTCGCTTCGCTGTTGAGGGGCGACAGCGCGAGGCGGCGCGGCTCAAAGCCCCAGCGCGCGTCGTGATCAATCTGGTCGGCCGTGAACGAGAGCTTGACGACCCAGCCGGTCGCTGGGTCTTTCCACGATGCCCAGCGCTCGTTGATCGCGCCGATCGCGGCGAGACGTGACCGAATGACGGTTCCGAAGTTCATTCCACCGACCGGTCCGGTCTCGAGGGCCATGTGCACGGGAACGCTGAGAGCCGTCTCGATGATGTGGTCGCGCTCTGCGAGAATCGGCCGCTCGTACTTCTCGATGTAGTCGACATCCATGCCGGTGACCGATGCGACGTCTTGCGCCGACATGCCTGACCGAATCTGGTCCTGGATCTCGCGCGGCGACAGCTTGCGACCGACGCTCTGATCAGGGACGCTCTGCCGAAGTCGCGACTGCAGCACCTCATCGATGGGGATACGGAAGCGCTCGCCATCGTCGGAGCTGACGAGGAGTGCCCCGTTCTCCACACCGATAACTCTGAGTTCCTGCATGTTGTGCCGCCTCCAGCGGTCGAGATTCGCCTACAGGATGACACGGACGCGCGTTGAATCCCGGGAATACGCCGGGCGTGCCGCGGGTTGCACAGGTCGCACGGGAACGGCCTCACAGGTTTGGTTTGCTTATGGCAACTTGATCATGCAGACTGTGCCCGCCGATTTGGTTTTGTTAACGGCAATAAAGAAGTGGATGGGCATGGCAACCGATTACGACGCTCCTCGCAAGACCGACGATGACACCGAGTCGATCGAGGCGCTCAAGGAGCGCGTCCCTGACAAGGCGTCTGGTTCGATCGACGCGGATGACGCCGACAACCCGGGCAGTTTCGACCTCGAGGGCGGCGATCTTTCTGACCTCGACCTCGACGTGGTCGTTCTTCCCCCGCAGGCTGACGAGTTCACCTGCGTCAACTGCTTCCTCGTGAAGCACCGCTCGCAGATCGATCACCAGACCAAGCTTGGTCCGATCTGCGCGGAGTGTGCAGCCTAGGCTTTGGCCTTGGCTCTCCCCAGAGCATCGATTACGGCGTCCGGCTGTCTCGTGGAAACGAGCCAGTAGGGCGCCGGATCTATTTCATCGGCTACTTCGACCTTGACGACCGGCGAGATCCAGCCGCGGATGAGCAGCCAGGCCCGCGCATCGAGGTGACGGCCGCGTTCGAGGGTGGCCTCATCCCCGCGGTACGCGGTCACGGCGCCGACGACGTCGAGTGGCAAGCGGGCGCGTCCGGCTCGAAACTCGCTGTCGGTGACCTCGATGACAGGGGAGCCCAGCAGAAGAGCGGCAACACAGCCCCCGTAGAGCACAACGGCGGTTACGACGCCGACGCGAAAGTCGATCGGCAGAAACACGAGAAGGCTGGCAGGAATAACGAGGGCGGTGCCGAAGAACAGCCAGGGGGCGGGCCACAGCTTCTCGCGGTAGTAGGTCACCTGTTCATTTCACCAGACTTCTTGGCCTCCACGGTTCTGCACTAGCCTCGGGGGGTGGTTGATTCCGTCGAGGTGCTGATTTCTGCAGCGACCGTGCCCAGCTATGCGCATCCAGGCGATGCGGGGGCCGATCTGGTCTCGACCGACGAGCTCGTGCTCGATCCGGGGCAGCGCGCCACCGTTGGCACCGGCGTCTCGATCGCCCTGCCCGACGGCTACGTCGCCTTCGTGGTGCCTCGCAGCGGTCTCGCGGCCAAGCACGGCATCACCGTCGTCAACAGCCCGGGAACAGTGGATGCCGGCTACCGCGGCGAGATTCGCGTCACCCTGCTCAACACCGACAGCAGCGAGTCGTACTCGATCGCCGTTGGCGATCGCATTGCGCAGCTGATCGTCATGCCCGTGGCGCGGGCCAGATTCATTCCGGTGGAGACCCTCCCCGGCAGCCATCGTGGAACCGGCGGCTTCGGCTCGACCGGCTACAGCGCACCAACCAAGGAGCAATCGTGAGTGACAGCCCCATCGGCGATGCCGCAATCGACGACGCCAAGTCGGCACCCCTCGACCGGTCGACCGCCGGACCACTGGACGAGATCGAGGCGAACGCCGTTCGCCCCTACGTCGACCTCGGCGGCGTGAAGATTCTGCCCCGCAATGACCTGCAGCTGCGGCTCGAGGTGGAGGAGGGCAGCAACCGCGTCGTTGCCGTCGCCCTCGACTACGCCGATTCGACCCTGCAGGTGCAGCCCTTCGCGGCGCCGCGTAACAGCGGCCTCTGGCACGAGATCCGCCAGCAGATCGTCGACCAGATTCACAAGCAGGGTGGCACGACCCGTATCATCGACGGAACCTTCGGGCCCGAGGTGCAGGCGCAGATTCCCGTGACGACCCCCGGCCAGCCGCAGGGCAGCCGGCTCGCGCGCTTCATCGGCGTCGACGGGCCGCGCTGGTTTCTGCGCGGTGTCATCGCCGGCGACGCGATCGTCAACCCGGAGTCGGCCGCCAAGGTTGAGGAGCTCTTTCGCAGCATCGTCGTCGTGCGCGGCACAACCCCGATGCCGCCGCGCGACCTGATCCCGCTGCACATGCCGAACGCCAGCGCCCAGGCTCCGACCCCATGACCGACGAGCAGCCCAATCTCAACGATGCGCTCGCGAAGGCGGTGCGCAAGTCGAGCATTTCGAGCGTTGCCTCGTCAGAGCTGCCGACCGGCGCGGCAATCATTGCCTCGATCGGCGGCGTGCGCGGCCTGATCGAGTCGGTGCTGCCGAGCTTCGTCTTTCTCATCGTCTTTCTCATCACCAAGAACCCGGTGCTGTCGGCCCTTCTGCCGGTGGGTGTTGCGGTCGTGTTTATCGTCATCCGTGTCGCCACCAAGTTGCCCATCACGCCGGCGGTCACCGGAGCTGTGGGTGTCGCGATCACCGCAGCGCTGGCAATTATCACCGGGCGCGCCGAGAACAACTTCGTTCTCGGCATCGCCACCAACGCGGTCTATCTCGTGGCGATGCTCGTCAGCATCGTCGTGCGGCGGCCACTGATCGGCATCGTCGTCGCGCTGCTCATGGGGGAGCGCGCCGCCAACTGGCGGCAGGAGCCGCGGCAGTACCGCGTGCTCACGCTGGTGACGTGGCTGTGGGTGGCCCTTTTCGGCATCCGTCTGGTTATTGAGGTGCCGCTCTACCTGGTCGGAAACGTTGCGGGGCTTGCCATCGCGAAGCTCATTCTCGGCGTTCCGCTCTATGCGCTCGTGCTCTGGGCGTCGTGGCTGCTCGTGCGGTCGGTGTTTCCTCCGGTCGCCGCGGAACAGCAGGGCGAGTCGCCAAAAGTATCTTGATATCAAGATATATACTTGGGTCTATCAACCTCGCGCAGGCTTAGGCTTGCCTTGCTAGCAGGGCTAGCTGAAGGCAGCGAGGATTGAGCGCGTGCCTCTAATACAGGCCTAGGCAGCAAGGGAGACGGCCATCATGTCCGCAATTGACAGCTTCGGATCAAAGCAGACGCTCAACGTCGAAGGCACCGACTACGAGATCTTCCGTATCGACACCGTGCCGGGCTACGAGAAGCTTCCGTTCAGCCTCAAGGTGCTGCTCGAGAACCTTCTGCGCACCGAAGACGGCGCCAACATCACGAAGGCGCAGATCGAGGCCCTTGGCTCGTGGGATCCGTCGGCCGAACCCGACACTGAGATTCAGTTCACTCCCGCCCGTGTCGTCATGCAGGACTTCACCGGCGTGCCCTGCATCGTCGACCTCGCCACCATGCGCGAGGCAGTGACCGCGCTCGGCGGCGACCCCAAGAAGATCAACCCGCTCTCGCCCGCCGAGATGGTCATCGACCACTCGGTCATCGCCGACCTCTTCGGCTCAGAGAACGCCCTCGAGCGCAACGTCGAGATTGAGTACCAGCGCAACGGAGAGCGCTACCAGTTCCTCCGCTGGGGCCAGACCGCGTTCGACGACTTCAAGGTTGTTCCCCCGGGAACCGGCATCGTGCACCAGGTGAACATCGAGCACCTCGCCAAGGTCATCTATGACCGCACGGTCGATGGCGTGCTGCGCGCCTACCCCGACACCTGCGTCGGCACCGACTCGCACACGACGATGGTCAACGGCCTCGGCGTTCTCGGCTGGGGCGTCGGCGGCATCGAGGCAGAGGCGGCCATGCTCGGCCAGCCCGTCTCCATGCTGATTCCCCGCGTCGTTGGCTTCAAGCTCACCGGTGCGATTCCGGCCGGCGTCACCGCGACGGATGTCGTGCTCACCATCACCGACCTGCTGCGCAAGCACGGTGTTGTCGGCAAGTTCGTCGAGTTCTACGGCGCCGGCGTCGCATCCGTTCCCCTCGCCAACCGCGCCACCATCGGCAACATGAGCCCCGAGTTCGGCTCGACCGCCGCGATGTTCCCCATCGACGACGTCACGCTCGACTACCTGCGCCTGACCGGCCGCGACGAGAAGGCCGTCGCCCTCGTCGAGGCGTACGCCAAGCTGCAGACGCTGTGGCACGACCCCTCGGTTGAGCCCGCGTTCAGCGAGTACATGGAGCTCGACCTCTCGACGGTGGTTCCGTCGATCGCTGGCCCGAAGCGTCCGCAGGACCGCATTCTGCTCAGCGAGTCGAAGTCGCAGTTTGAGAAGGACATCCTCGCCTACGCCGAGCCGACCACGAGCGACGACATCGTCGACCTCGAGTCGAAGCACTCCTTCCCCGCGTCCGACCCCGGCCAGACGCCCGGCGACGAGCACGAGCACACCCGCGAGGTGCACATCTCGAGCGGCAGCTTCGCCGGCGCGACCAAGCCGATCAAGGTGACGACCCCCGAGGGCGAGACCTACATGCTCGACCACGGCGCGGTAACCCTCGCGGCGATCACCTCGTGCACCAATACCTCCAACCCCTCGGTCATGATCGCCGCGGGCCTGCTCGCCCAGAAGGCGGTTGCGAAGGGCCTCAAGCGCAAGCCGTGGGTGAAGACCACGCTCGGCCCGGGCTCGAAGGTCGTCACCGATTACTACGAGAAGTCTGGACTCGACAAGTCGCTCGAGGCCGTCGGCTTCTACACGGTCGGCTACGGCTGCACGATCTGCATCGGCAACTCCGGCCCGCTGATCGAAGAGGTCTCGGCCGCGATCAACGAGAACGACCTCGCTGTCACCGCGGTGCTCTCTGGCAACCGCAACTTCGAGGGCCGCATTAGCCCAGACGTGAAGATGAACTACCTCGCGTCGCCGCCGCTCGTGGTGGCGTACGCCCTCGCGGGATCCATGAACTTCGACTTCGAGATTGACCCGCTCGGCCAGGACGCCGACGGCAACGACGTCTTTCTTCAAGACATCTGGCCCGCCCCGGCCGAGGTGCAGAAGGTCATCGACGAGTCGATCTCGCGCGAGCAGTTCATCACCCAGTACGCCACCGTCTTCGACGGTGACGAGCGCTGGCGCAGCCTGCCGACCCCGACCGGCCCGATCTTCGAGTGGGACCCGGAGTCGACCTACGTGCGCAAGGCCCCGTACTTCGATGGTCTGACGATGGAGCTGACCCCGGTCGCCGACATCAGCGGCGCCCGCGTGCTCGCCACCCTCGGCGACTCGGTCACGACCGACCACATCAGCCCGGCCGGCAACATCAAGGCAGGTACCCCCGCCGCCGACTACCTCATCGAGCACGGTGTCGACCGCGCGGACTTCAACAGCTACGGCTCGCGCCGTGGCAACCACGAGGTGATGATTCGCGGCACCTTCGCGAACATCCGCCTGAAGAACGCGATCGTCAGCGCGGTCAACGATGGCGCCGTCATCGAGGGCAGCTTCACCCGTGACTTCACCAAGGCGGATGGCCCGCAGAGCTTCATCTACACCGCCAGCCAGAACTACCAGGCCGCGGGCACGCCGCTCGTCATCTTTGGCGGCAAGGAGTACGGCTCCGGCTCATCGCGCGACTGGGCCGCGAAGGGAACCTCGCTGCTAGGCGTCAAGGCCGTCATCACCGAGAGCTTCGAGCGCATCCACCGCTCGAACCTCATCGGCATGGGCGTCGTGCCGCTGCAGTTCCCGGCCGGCGAGAGCTGGGAGACCCTGGGGCTCGACGGCACCGAGATCGTCTCGATCACCGGTCTGGAGGCGCTCAACGAGGGCACAACCCCCAAGACGGTACGCGTGACGGCAGTGCCGAGTGAGCACTCCGCTGCAGGCAAGGCGACCATCGAGTTCGACGCGCTGGTGCGCATCGACACGCCCGGTGAGGCCGACTACTACCGCAACGGCGGAATCCTGCAGTACGTGCTCAGGAGTCTCGTCTAGGCTCGCGGTATGGGTCTGCTCGAGAACATCCACGGTCCCCGAGACCTGGATGGGCTTTCTGCCGCTGAGCTCGTTGAGCTTGCCGCTGAGATTCGCCAGTTTCTCGTCACGAACGTGTCGAAGACCGGTGGCCATCTCGGCCCCAACCTCGGTGTGGTTGAGCTGACGATTGCGATGCACCGCGTCTTTCAGTCGCCGCACGACGCAATGGTCTTCGACACGGGCCACCAGACCTACGTACATAAACTGCTGACCGGTCGCCAGGATTTCAGCGGCCTTCGGCAGCGCGGTGGACTCGCGGGATACCCGCAGCGCAGCGAGTCTGAGCACGACATCGTCGAGAGCTCGCACGCCTCCAGCTCGCTGTCGTGGGCCGACGGCATCTCTCGTGCCTTCACGATGACCGGGCAGGACGACCGCCACGTTGTCGCCGTAGTCGGCGACGGTGCCCTCACCGGCGGTATGACGTGGGAGGCCCTGAACAACATCAGCGACGACAACAGCCGCAACCTGGTCATCATCGTCAACGACAACGGTCGCTCCTACGCCCCGACGATCGGCGGCATGGCGCACTTTCTCAACGACGTGCGCACGCGGCGCTCGTACCGCAACCTCTATTCGACGAGCCGCAGGGTGTTCCACGCCTTCGGTGCGCCGGGCCGTGCGCTGTATCGCGGCATCCGCGGTGGAACCCACGGGTTTCTCGCGCGCCTCACCAACAACGAGGCGCTGTACTCGAACCTCGACATCAAGTACCTCGGGCCGATCCACGGTCACGACATCAACGCCCTTGAAGAGACGCTGCAGCAGGCGAAGAATTACGGCGCACCGGTGATCGTTCACGCCATCACAGAGAAGGGCCGCGGCTACGAGCCAGCGCTGCTCGACACCGCCGACCAGTTTCACGCCGTCGGCCAGATCGACCCTGAAACGGGAGAGCCGATCGAGGCGGCAAGTCGGCCCTCGTGGACCAGCGTCTTCGCAGACGAGATGGTGACCCTCGCCGACCGCGATCCGTCCATCGTCGGCATCACCGCAGCCATGCTGCGCCCTGTTGGCCTGCACAAGATGGCTGACAAGTACCCCGACCGAGTGCTCGACGTCGGCATCGCAGAGCAGCACGCCGTGACCTCAGCTGCTGGCCTCGCCTTCGGCGGCCTGCACCCCGTTGTCGCGCTGTACGCGACTTTCATCAACCGCGCCTTTGACCAGGTGCTCATGGACGTCGGCCTCCACAAGGCCGGCGTCACCTTCGTGCTCGACCGCGCCGGCGTCACCGGACCAGACGGACCGAGCCACCACGGCATGTGGGACCTCGCCCTGCTGCAGGTGGTTCCGCACATCCGCATCGCGGCCCCCCGCGACGCCACCCGCCTGCGGGAGGAGCTCGGCGAGGCCGTGGCCGTCAATGACGCTCCCACTGTCGTGCGCTTCTCGAAGGGCGAGGTTGGCACCGAGTTCGACGCCACCCGCCGCACCACCGACGGGGTCGACGTGCTGCGTGAGGCACCGCACCGCGATGTGCTCATCGTCACGGTCGGGCCAATGGCCAAGCTCGGTCTTCAGGTCGCAGAGCGCCTTGCCGCGCAGGGCATCGGTGCAACCGTCGTCGACCCACGCTGGGTGGTTCCGGTGCCAGAGAGCATCATCGATCTCGCGCGGGAGCACCGGATCGTCGTCACCATTGAAGATGGCGTGCGCGTCGCAGGCATCGGCACCCGCATCCGGCAGGATCTTCGCGCGGCCGGTGTCGACACCGCAGTCACCGAACTCGGGCTGCCCGACGAGTTTCTCGATCATGGCTCACGCGACGAGATTCTCGAGCAGGTTGGCCTTACGCCACAGCACATTGCCCGCGACCTCGTGTCGCAGGTGCTCGGCAGCAAGATCCCTATCGCGCGGCCGCTACCTGACGACCACGACGCCCGCATCTCAGAGCAGCTGGGCGAGGACAGATGAGGCGCATTCTCGTGTCAGTGGCCATCCTCGCGGCGCTGACAGGGTGCTCCGCGGCCGCGGACCCCAAGCCAGTGCCCAGCGGCTCCACCTCGGCGGTCAGCCAAGAGAAGCAGGCCACCATCGATGGCGAGTGGGTTCTCACCCGCACGGTGGCCTCAACCGATGACGTCAATAACCCGACCCACGCGGTCGGGGCCGTGTCGACGCGCTACCTCAAGTTTGGCGACGTGCAGTGCCCGATCGGCCCGTGCACCGGCGGTGTGCTCAGCGGCGCGACCCAGGCTGTGCGTGACAACACAACCTTCAGCTCAGCCGGTGACGTCATCAGCTACGAGTTCACCGGCTACCTCAACTGCCTTCGCGCAGACACCGGCGCGGTGCTCGTGCCCAACGGCTACACGTATACGGCGACAGTCGAGCTCACTGTGATCGCCACGGATGCCGCAAACGACACCAAGGCCAGCACGCTCGAGGGCACCCTCGTCTACACCGACACGGTGACCAACGAGGCTCTTGAAGCCGGATGCGCGCGCGAGCCGGTCACCACCACCACCGAGTACACCCTCAGCGCCGTTCGCGGCGCACTGGCGCCCGTGCCAGCGGCTACGCCGGCTCCCTAGCGCTGCCGCAGCCGCTCGAGCAGATCGGCCACGAGCGCTGCCCACTCGACGTTGCCAGAGTCGTCCCAGAGATCCTTGAGTTCGGAGTCGATGCCGATGCGCTCGACCGCCGCGGCGGCGAGGGTGACAGTGCGGGCATCCACGATTGCCGCGTTGCGGTGGATCCACTCGCGGGCCTCGCCAGGGAGCTCCGCACCGTGGTGACCGCGGGCGGCAGCGATGATCTCAGCGGCGGCAAGTGCGTTGCTAGCATCCGTCGCATCAATGAGCTCGTCGAGGGGAGTGTCGACGGCCGCGGCGAGAGCCTCGTGCAGAACGGATGCGTCGTTGTCATCCTCGAGCTCCCACACCCAGTCGCTCGCATCGTCGTTCTCGAACACGCCCGCGCCCCATGCACCCATGTACCCATGTGACCAACGCTAGCAACGACGAAGGGGCCGCGGAACACTCCGCGGCCCCTTCGCTCTTAGCTGCTAAATGACGCCCTTGACCTCTGGCGTGTGGAACGTCGTGCCGAAGACGCGCGTCGATGCTCCGACTCGGTCGAGGTACGGCGTAGCGCCACCCATCTGGAAGGGGTAGCCGGCGCCGAGAATCAGGCAGAGGTCGATGTCTTCTGGGGCCTCGACGACCTTGTCTTCGAGCATCCGGTGAATCTCGTCGGCCAGGCCGTCCTCAATGCGGGTCTGCAGTTCGGCCGCAGTCATCGGTGAGGTACCACCCGCGACGATCGCGAGGGCCTTCTTGTCGATGCCCTTGGCGTTGCCCTTCGAGTCGCGCTCGAAGATGTGACCGAGCTCGGCCAACTTGTGCAGGTTCTCGCTATCGAAGAAGCGGTCGGGGAACGCCTTGTGGTGCGTGTCGAGCACGTGCGCACCGACCTTGAGGCCAACCAGCTCGAGCAGTTCGAACGGGGTCATCGGCAGGCCAAAGGGGCGCGTCGACTCTTCGACGACCTCGAAGGGCGTTCCGGTGTCGACCGCGTGCATGGCCTCGCCGAGCACCTTGGCGAGAATGCGGTTGACGACGAACCCCGGGGTGTCGCGCGTGATGACCGCGTTCTTGCGCAACTTCGCCGCCGTGACCATCGCGGTCGACAGGGATTCGTCGTTGGTCTTCGGAGTCTTCACGACCTCGATCAGCGGCATGACCGCGACCGGGTTGAAGAAGTGGAAGCCGACGACGCGCTCGGGGTGCTTGAGCTTCGAGCCGATCTCTTCGACGGACAGCGACGACGTGTTGGTCGCCAGAATCGCGGTCTCTGAGATGTACTGCTCTACGTCGGCGAAGACGTCCTGCTTGACCGACAACTCTTCGAAGACGGCCTCGATGACCCAGTCGCAGTCGGCGAAGTCGGCCTTGTTCGTCGTGCCGGTGACCAGCGCCTTGAGGCGGTTGGTCTCATCCGGGCTGATGCGTCCCTTGGCGAGCAGGGCGTCGATCTCGTTGTGGATGTACTCAACGCCCTTGTCGACACGCGCCTGATCGAGGTCGGTGATGACCACCGGCACCTGCAGGCGGCGCACGAAGAGCAGCGCGAACTGCGAGGCCATGAGGCCAGCACCGATGACGCCGACCTTGGTGACCGGCTTGGCGAGCGCCTTGTCTGGTGCACCGTTCGGCTTCTTGGCGCGCTTCTGCACGAGGTTGAAGGCGTAGATGCTCGCCCGAAACTGGTCGCCGGCGACGAGGTCGGCAAGCGCCTCGTCTTCCGCACGAAAACCGGTGTGCTTATCGGTGTTCGCCGCGGCCTTGAGCAGCTCGATGGCGGCCCACGGAGCCTTGGCTACGCGGCCGATCTTGCTCTCGATCGAGTCGCTGGCGATCTTGATCGCGATGGGCCATTTGGCCTTGCGCTCGATGATGTTCGGCTCGTTGCTGCGCTTGACCTTGATCGTTCCAGCGATGACGCCGTCGGCCCACTTGACGGAGTCCTCGAGAAAGTTGGCCGGCTCGAAGATCGCGTCGGCGATCCCGTAGTCGAAGACTTGCTGGCCGGTGAGGGTGCGGTTGTTCTTCAGCGGGTTCTCGAGCACGACCTTGAGGGCGTTCTCGATGCCGATGAGGTTGGGCAGCAGCCAGGCGCCACCCCATCCCGGGATGATCCCGAGGAAGACCTCGGGAAGGGCGAGCGCGGGAATCGCGCGGTCAACGGTGCGGTAATCGGCATTGAGGCCGATCTCCGTTCCACCGCCGAGGGCGAGTCCGTTGATGAACACGAACGACGGAACACCGAGCTCGCTGAGCTTGCCGAGGGTCCAGTGGCCCAGCTGCGCGAGCTTCTTGGCCGCATCGCGAGAGGGGATGTCGCCAACCTTGGTGAGGTCAGCGCCCGCAGCGAGGATGAACGGCTTGCCCGTGACCGCGAGTCCGTGGATCTCACCGGCGGCGGCACGAGCCTTCTGCGCGTCGAGCACGTTCGCGAGCTCGATCATGGTGACCGGGCCGAGCGTGTTCGGGCGGGTGTGGTCGCGACCGTTGTCGAGAGTGAGCAGGGCGAGAGTGCGCCCTCCAGAGAGAGGAATGTCGCGCACGAAGGAGTGCGTGACGACCTCGTCAGCTGAGAAGGCAACCAACTCGTCGAAGTCGCTGGCAGTGAAGTCGTAGGCCATGGTTACTTTGCTCCCTTGTAGTGCGGGTTCTCCCAGATGACCGAGCCACCCTGGCCGAGGCCGATGCACATGGCGGTGAGGCCGTAGCGCACGTCGGGGCGCTCGGCGAACTGTGCCGCGAGCTGGTTCATGAGGCGCACACCCGACGAGGCGAGGGGATGCCCGATAGCGATCGCGCCACCCCACTGGTTGACCCGGGGGTCCTCGTCATCGATGCCAAAGTGGTCGAGCAGCGACAGCACCTGAATCGCAAAAGCCTCGTTGAGCTCGAACAGGCCGATGTCGTTGATGGTCAGGCCCGCCTTGCGTAGGGCCTTCTCGGTCGACGGCACCGGGCCGATGCCCATGATCTCGGGCTCCACGCCGGCGAAGGCGAAGCTGACCAGCTTCATCTTGACGCCGAGGCCCAGTTCTTTTGCGGCATCCGCGCTGGCGATGAGGGCTGCGGTTGCTCCGTCGTTGAGTCCGGAGGAGTTGCCCGCGGTGACCCGCCCGTGGGGGCGGAACGGGGTCTTGAGGGCGGCAAGGCCCTCCATGGTGGTCTCGGGGCGCAGGGCCTCGTCGCGGGTGGCGAGGCCCCATCCGGCCTCGCTCTTGATGGCAACGGGGATGAGATCAGGCTGAATCTTGCCGTTCTCGTATGCCGCGTAGGCCTTCTGCTGGCTGCGCATGGCGAAGCGGTCGGCGCGTTCCTTGGTGAGGCTAGGGAAGCGGTCGTGGATGCGCTCGGCCGTGTTGCCCATGTTGAGTGCGTCGGCGCTCACCAGCTTCTCGCTGAGGAAGCGCGGGTTCGGGTCTGCCCCGAAGCCCATGGGGTGACGGCCCATGTGCTCGACGCCACCAGCGATGCCGACGTCGTAGGCGCCGAACGCGATCGCGCCGGCGATGGTCGTGACCGTCGTCATGGCGCCAGCGCACATGCGATCGAGCGCATAGCCGGGAACCGACTTCGGCAGACCCGCCAGCAGCGCGGCCGTGCGGCCGAGGGTGAGGCCCTGGTCACCGGTCTGGGTGGTGGCGGCGATGGCGACGTCGTCGATCCGGTCTTTGGGAAGGCTGGGGTTGCGCTCCAGCAGCCCGATCATGGCCTTGACGATGAGATCGTCGGCCCTCGTCTGCCAGTACATGCCCTTTTCGCCGGCTCGACCGAACGGGGTACGGACCCCGTCCACGAACACGACTTCAGCTCTTTCGGCCACAATGCCTCCTACGAAATTTCGACGTATGGCCCCAGCCTAGGCACGCCAAAAATTCGCGGTGAATCGCTTGACGGTTCCTACGACTCGGCGTCGTCGGCCTGTTCGGGGCTTTGGAGTGCTTCTACAAAGGCTGAGTGGATTAGCTGTGCAGTTGCGTCAACCTGCCACGGGCGCGCTCCCACCTCGACGAGGGCTGCCGCGATGGTCTCGACGGTCAACTCGACCGGCGGCTTCCACGCCACGCGGCGCAGGGACTCGGGGGTGAGAATGTTCTCGACGGGAATCGCCAGCTCGTCAGACAGCTCTGTAATCGCCGCGCGTGCGGCCTTGAGGCGCTTGTCGGCCTCTGGATTCTTGTCTGACCACACGCGGGGCGGCGGCAGAGTGTCGCTCGGCACCCTCAGGTTGGGAAGATCGGTGGATGCCTTACCCGCCTCAATCGCCGCCCACCAGCGGTCGATCTGCGTGCGGCTCGCCCGCCCAGTGAACTCCTTGAGGCCGGCGAGGTCGCGCTTGGTCTCCGGCATCGCCTTGGCGGCAGCCGTCAGAGCGGCGTCGGGAATCAAGCGGCCGGGAGCAGTGTCGATCTCGCGGGCGTAGTCGTCGCGGGCCTCCCACAGCGCGCGAGCGACCGCGAGTGCCTTTCCGCCGCGCAGCGAGTGCAGGCCGTTGAGACGTCGCCACGGTTCGGCTCGCACGACGACGAAGTCGCGGGCGAGCACGGCAACGAACTCCTGCTCTGCGACGTGGGTCTTGTTGGCCTCGGCCAGAATGCGGCCGAGCGCTTCGCGAAGGTCGACAAGCAGCTCGACGTCGAGGGCGGCGTAGACGAGCCACGCCTGGGGGAGTGGCCGTGTCGACCAGTCCGCCGCGGAGTGCTCCTTGGCGAGATGGATGCCGAGCAGCTCCTCGACGACGGTGCCCAGTCCAACTCTCGGCAGCCCCGCGAGGCGCGCGGCCAGCTCGGTGTCGAACAGGCGCGTGGGGTCGAGGCCGACTTCGCGCAGGCAGGTGAGATCTTGGCTGGCCGCGTGCAGAATCCACTCTTCGTTCTTGATCACGTCGTTGAGCTCTGTAAACGAGCCGACGGCGGGAGGGTCGAAGAGAAAGGTGCCCGCACCGCGGCGGAAGATCTGGATGAGGTAGGCCCGCTGCGAGTACCGCCAGCCGGAGGCGCGCTCTGCATCAATCGCAATCGGTCCGTTGCCTGCGGCGATCGCGGCGACCGCCTCGAGGTAGGCCTCCCGGCTGTCGATCACGTCGACGGCGTCGTGAGGCGCCTGTGCTGGTTGCTCGAGAGGGCTATCCACGGCCCCGGTGCTATCCACGAGCCCGGTGCGCTGACAGCAGGCTCACTCCCTCAGCGGCCGGCGGCAGGCCGGCCAGCATGCAGAGAAGCTCGCCCCAGGCCTCGACGTGGGTGGTGACGTCATGGTCGACCGGCGACCATGAGGCGCGCAATTCGATCTGGGCAACGTCTTCTTGGGTGGCCAGCTCGCCAAACCCGGTCGACAGAGTTTTCGTTGCGGTGCCCGACGCGCTGTTGTACTTGGCACCACGAGAGTCGAGGGCGTCGACGAGCCACGACCAAGCGACGTTGGCGAGAAAAGGGTCGACCCCGATCTCGGCCTCGAGGGGCGCCTGCGCGAAGCAGACCACACGGAACGGCCCACCCCAGGCCTCGGGCTCGTCAGGGTCGTAGAGCAGAATGAAGCGGCCGGTGCCCAGATCGGAATCGTTGCCGTGCCGCGCCGGCGTGACGTCGGCAGCGAGAGCCATCGACCATGGGGCCACTCCGCCCGGTGCGGCGATGTCGGTGACGGTCAACTCGGCGCGCAGGGTGGCAGCACGAATGGCATCCACCGCTGCCGTGAACACGGCGGGGGGCTGCAACGCGATCGACTCGGGCACAGGTGAAGACTAGGCTTTCTTGCTACTTTTCAGGGAGGGGCACGCCGGTGCCCATGGGGCAGAGCGTATCGCAGGGGGAGCCATGGCAGAGCGAAACAGTGCCGGCAAGGTCATCGCGATCAGCGCTGGAGGAGTGGTGGCGCTCGGCATTGCGGCTGCGGTGGGCGCGGCCGTCGTTGCCTCGCTGATGGCTCGCCGAGTGATCACGCCGCCGCGCAAGCGCGACTACGACATTCGGATCCTCGGGTACACCCGCACGACGATCACGCTGTCGTCGACTCCAGACACTCGAACTCCCGGTCGCTACGGCCTGTGGTTCTCGAGAGACACCGGGCACCTGCGGGTGGGCGAGATCATCGCCGAGGTCGGCGAGACGGTGACGCGTGAGCTGCTCGCTGTTGACTCCGGTGACCTCACTTCCGCGGCCAACGGACGGTTCAGCGGATGGTTCTACCTCTCTCCCCGCGAGTTGGGATTCGACGTCGAAGACGTTGTGGTCGATGCTCCCGTCGGGCCGTCACCGGCGTGGCTCGTTCCCGCGGCGAAGGGAACGGATGACTGGGTCATCCAAGTGCACGGCCGCGGCGTGACCCGCGCAGAGACCATTCGCGCCGTTCCGGTCTTTCGTGCCGCCGGCTACACGAGCCTGCTGGTCTCGTACCGCAACGACAGCGTCGCCCCCGATAGCGCCGATCGCAGATATGCCCTCGGTGGCATGGAGTGGCTCGACGTCGAGGCGGCCATCGATCTGGCGGTAGCGCGCGGCGCCAAGAACATCGTGCTGATGGGCTGGTCGATGGGCGGCGCGACCTCGCTGCAGACCGTGTTGCAATCGAAGCATCGCGCGCTGTTTCGCGGTCTCGTGCTCGAGTCGGCCGTCGTCGAATGGCGCAGCGTTCTCGACTACCAGGGCGGCCTGCAGAATGTGCCCTGGCTATCGCGCCGCGGTGCGGTCGAGCTGCTTGGCAGCAGCTGGGGTGGGCCATTCACCGGGCAGGCCCAGCCAATTGACCTCGACAGCCTTGACCTCGTGCGTCGGGCCGATGAGCTGACTCTGCCGACACTGCTCATGCACAGCTCAAACGACGGCTACGTTCCCATCGACTCGGGGCGTGAGCTCGCGGCCCTTCGACCCGACCTGGTCACCTTCGAGGAGTTCAGCGTCGCACGGCACGCCAAGCTCTGGAACTACGATCCTGAGCGCTTCGATCGGGTGATCAGTGAGTGGCTGCGCGGTCTGCGAAAGCCCACCGCGCGTACAGCCCGCTCGTCTCGTCCAGCAGCAACTGCGTCAGAGTAGCGCGCCGTTCGGCGATCGCCGTCGGGCCTGTCACGGGAAAAGGCACGCCGCCAACGAGCGGTGAGGTCGCGAGGCAGAACTCGTCAACGAGCCCGGTGTCGAGCAACTGGGCGGCGAGGCGCGGGCCACCCTCGCAGACGATCGAGCTGTGGCCGCGAGCGCGGAGTGCGGTGATGAGGTCAGCCGCGGGGATTCCGTCGGCAGCGGGCTCGAGCTCGATGATCTCTGCGCCGGGCAGATCCGAAAGCACGCGGGCTGTGGCCGCGGGAGGGCAGAGCACGATCGGCGCGGCGCCCTCTGGCGCCTCGATACGGTGGCCCGCGAGATTGCCGCTCAGCGTCACCACCGCGAGGCGGGAGCGGCGAGGGTGCTGGTAGCCCTCTGCGCGGAGGGATTCTGCGCCGATGAGTACGACATCCGCCAGTTCTCTGATGACCCCGAGGATGCGGCGGTCAACGGGATTGGTCAGCGTCTCACTCGTGCCATCGCTACCACCGGCACCTCCGGTGATTGTGGCGATGAGGTTGAGCCGCAGCCACTCGGCGCGCGGCGGACGATAGAGCTCAAGCAGCGCATCCCGGTCTTCCGTGTCGATCGATGCGAGAGGCGCTGGGTGCAGGCGAGTGAGCGTCACGCCGCCAGCTTCTCGCGAATCTGGCGCTTGGTGCGCCCCAGCAGCGCGGTCATGCCGCGGATGCGCAGCGGGCTAACCGCCTCGGTGAGCCCGAGGTCAGAGGGGTAGTCGTCGGGAACCGCGAGCACCTCGTCGACGGTGAGGCCAGCAAGTCCCTGCACGAGAATCGAGGCGAAACCGCGGGTGGTCGGCGCCTCCTTCGGGGCGGTGGCCCAGAGGTGCACCACCTGGGCGTCATCGACCTCAACGAAAATGAACACGGGGGACTGGCACTCCTCGACCCGCTCCATGAGATCGGGGTGGTCGCGGTACTGCTCTGGCAGCTCCGGCAGCTCGTTGCTGAACTCGAGCAGCAGCTGGAGGCGGTCTTTAACGCCGAGCTCGCGGAAATCCGAGCGGATCTCCGCGAGCGCGGTCGGAAGCTCTGTCATAGAGAACAGGCTACTTACTTGGCAGGCAGTGCGCCCGCCTCTGCTCCCTTGATGATCGGCACGCGCACGGCAGAACCCCACTCGGTCCACGAGCCGTCGTAGTTGCGCACGCCCTCGAAGCCGAGCAGGTGGGTGAGCACGAACCAGGTGTGGCTCGACCGCTCGCCGATACGGCAGTAGGCGATGACGTCGTCGCCGTCCTTGAGACCGGCGCCATCGCGGTACAGCGCGTTGAGCTCTGGCAGCGTGCGGAAGGTTCCGTCCTCCGCGGCTGCCTTGCCCCACGGAACGTTCTTCGCCGTAGGGATGTGCCCGGCGCGCAGCGTGCCCTCCTCTGGGTAGGCGGGCGCCGTGGTGCGCTCACCGCTGTACTCCTCGGGGGAGCGCACGTCGATCAGCGGGTTGCCGAGGTGGGTGAGCACGTCGTCCTTGTACGCACGGATGGGAGCGTCGTTGCGCTCGACCACCGGGTAGTCGACTGCCGTTGCCGCCTCTGCGTCGGTGGTGTACTCGCGGCCGTCGGCCTCCCACTTCGCACGCCCGCCGTCGAGCAGGCGCACGTCTTCGTGGCCGAAGAGGGTGAAGACCCAGAGGGCGTATGCGGCCCACCAGTTGTTCTTGTCGCCGTAGATGACGACGGTGGTGTCGCGGCTGATGCCCTTCGAGCCGAGCAGCTTGGCGAATGCCTCACCGTCGATGTAGTCGCGCTCGACCGGGTCGTTGAGGTCGGTGTGCCAGTCAATCTTGACGGCGGTGCGAATGTGGCCGGTCTCGTAGAGCAGAACATCTTCGTCTGACTCGACGACGACAAGGCCGGGCTCACCGAGGTGCGCTTCGAGCCAGTCGCCGCTCACGAGGCGCTCGGGGTGGGCGTAGTCGGCGAACGTGGGGGATGAGTCGACCTCGACGGCCATGATTACCTCCGAAAATTGGGTGGATAGGTGACGGGTTAGTGTTGAACCGATCCGCTCCTTCGACCCTACGCACCACCGCGTGGCGCCGCTGGAGGACTGTAAGACTGCGACACAAAAGGCTGGCCATTGCAGCACCTGACCGACCGCCACCCGACGCTCACGGCCGACGAGATTGTCGCGCACCTCGTGCCGCCGCGGCAGTTCACCGACGCGACCCTCGACAGCTACCGGCCCGACGCGAACTACCCGTCACAGGCCGAGGCCGTCGCGGCGATTCGCGAGTTCGTCGGCTCATGGAAGCCGGGTGGACTGTTCTCGCGGCGCCGCACATCCGTTCTCCCCGGTATCTACCTCGACGGTGGTTTCGGCGTCGGCAAGACCCACCTTCTCGCGTCGCTCTGGCGTGAGGCGCCCACACCCAAGTACTTCGGCACCTTTCTCGAGTACACCTCGCTCGTTGGCGCCCTCGGCTATCAGCAGGCCTTCCAGGTGCTCAAGGGCGCACGGCTCATCTGCATCGACGAGTTCGAGCTCGACGACCCGGGTGATACCCGCATCATGTCGCGCCTTCTCGGTGAACTGGCTGCTGGTGGCACCCGCATCGCGGCGACGTCGAACACGCCGCCCAACGCGCTCGGTGAGGGACGCTTCGCTGCGCAGGACTTTCTGCGCGAGATCGACGCCCTCAGCGCCCAGTTTCTCACTCTGCGCATTGACGGGCTCGACTACCGCCGCCGCGACCTCGAGGGTCACGCGGTGTCGATTGCGACCGCCGAGCTGGAGTCCGCGGCCGCCAAGTTCTCTGGCGCAATCACCGTCGACCGGTTCGAGGATGTTGTCGCGCACCTCGCCACCGTGCACCCGTCGAAGTACGTCAAGCTCGTTGATGGCCTCGACGCCGTCGCCTTCACTGATGTGCGGGTGCTGACCAGCCAGACGGATGCCCTGCGCCTCGTCGCCTTCGTCGACCGCCTCTACGACGCCCAGGTTCCCATTCTCGCGAGCGGAACATCGCTCGACCAGGTCTTCGCCGACGACATGCTCGCGGGCGGCTACCGCAAGAAGTACCTCCGCGCGGTCTCGCGCATGATCGCGCTGACGTCGGGCGAGGGCCTCTAGCTCACCTGGCGGGCGTACCACCGCGAACGCAGTGCACCGAACACGCCGCCGATCACCATCGAGACGATGGACCCAGCGAGCACACCGAGGGTGCCCTCGGTCGCGTGCATGCGATTGCTCTCGAAAGCGAGCTCGTTCATCAGCAGCGAGACGGTGAAGCCGATGCCGCCGAGGGCTGCGACAGTAAGCAGGTCGCCGACCGGAATCGGGTCGGCCTCCCGTCGCCCGCTGAGTGTGCGCGCCAGCAGCGCTCCACCGGTGATGCCGATGATCTTGCCAATGGGCAGCGCTACGAGAATCGCCCAGAAGATCGGTCCGAGCGGAGCAGACCTAAGGTCGGGCAGCACGACGAGCGTCGCGACGAAGGCGAAGATCGGCAGCACGATCACGTTCGACCACGGCTCGATGAGGTGGCGCACCTTCTCACCGCGTCGCGTTGCAAGAATCAGGCCAAGGGCAACGCCGGCGATCGTGGGGTGAATACCTGAGATGGCCACGAGCACCCACGCGGCAAGACCGAGCACGATCATCGCGGCAATGACAACCACACGATTCGACGGCCGGATGCGGTAGCTGAGCAGCCCGAACACCAGCACCACCGGAACCGCCAGCAGCAACGCCACCGGCTGCAGCTCGCCAGGGAACACCAGCGCGATGATGAGAATCGCGATGAGGTCGTCGATGACGGCGAGGGCGAGCAGCAGCGCGCGCACGCGCGTGGGAAGGCTGCGGCCGACGATGGCAAGCACGCCGAGCGCGAAGGCGATGTCGGTGGCGGTGGGGATCGGCCATCCGACTTTCATGTCGTCGGTTGGAACGAGCAGCAGAAAGAGCAGCGCGGGAACGATCACTCCGCCAACGGCTGCGACCACGGGAACGAAGGCCTTGCGAGGGCTGGCGAGCTCCCCGTGGCGCAGTTCGTGCTTGAGCTCGATTGCCGCGAGAAAGAAGAAGATCGCCAGCAGACCATCGGTGACCCAATGGCCGAGGCTGAGGTGCAGGCCGAGCAGCGGCACGTCGAGATAGGTGTCCCGCAGCTCGAGCAGCGAACCGCCGATAGGACTGTTGGCGAGTCCGATGCCGAGCGCCGCGGCGATAATCAGCGCGATTGCAGCAAATTGCGCGGAGCGAAGGAGGGTCACGCAACAATTCTCCACTAACCGGTGGTGGCCGGAAACACGATGTTTACATGCCGCCCGTTCGCGTAACCAACGCGAAACACGGTGACACAGCTTCCGAAACCTCGCGGCGACACTATGGGGGCGTACCCGAGGAACCCAGGCCCTCTCTGCGCGTCGAGGACCAACGGTGCATCCTTTGCAAAACTAAGAGAGGTAAGACAATGGAACTGGATCAGGGCAACACAGCCTTCCTCCTCATCGCCGCTGCACTCGTCTTGCTGATGACCCCTGGTCTCGCGTTCTTCTATGGAGGACTCGTCAAGGCCAAGAGCGTTATCAGCATGATGATGATGAGCTTCGGTGCGCTCGGACTCATCGGCGTTCTGTGGGTGCTGTACGGCTACGCCATCACCTTCAGCAACGCGGGCGTCGGCAACTTCGTCGGTGTCGACAGCATCATCGGTATCGACCTCAGCCAGATCGGCCTCGCAGGCGCTTACCAGGAGGTTCTCGACGGCTCCTACGCAACGCCGTTCCCGACCCTCGCCTTCGCAGCCTTCCAGGCGACCTTCGCGATCATCACCGTTGCACTCATCTCGGGTGCTATCGCTGACCGCGCGAAGTTCGGCTCGTGGCTGATCTTCGCCGGCGTCTGGGCGACTCTCGTCTACTTCCCCGTTGCTAGCTGGGTCTTCAACTTCACCCTCGGTGAGGGTGGCGTGGTCGACGGCGGCTGGATCGCCTACACCGTTGGCGCGATCGACTTCGCTGGTGGTACCGCGGTTCACATCAACGCTGGTGCAGCTGCCCTCGCACTCGCGCTGGTGCTCGGCAAGCGCGTCGGCTTCGGCAAGGGCGTCTCGGTTCCTCACAACCCGCCGTTCGTTCTGCTCGGTGCTGGTCTGCTCTGGTTCGGCTGGTTCGGCTTCAACGCCGGCTCCGAGCTCGCTGCTGACGGCTTCGCCGCTATCGCCTTCATCAACACCATCGCCGCTCCGGCCGCCGCAGTTCTCGGCTGGCTCGTCGTCGAGAAGATCAAGGACGGCAAGGCGACCTCGGTCGGCGCTGCTTCCGGTGCTGTTGCAGGTCTTGTTGCGATCACCCCCGCGTGCGCCTCGCTCACCCCCGGCTGGGCAATCGTTCTCGGAATCGTTGCCGGTGCGGTCTGCGCCCTGGCGATCGACCTCAAGTTCAAGCTCGGCTTCGATGACTCGCTCGACGTCGTGGGTATCCACCTCGTTGGTGGCCTCATCGGAACGCTCTACATCGGCCTCCTCGGCACCGATGTCGGACTGTTCCTCGGTGGCGGCGCTGACCAGCTCGGCAAGCAGGCAATCGCAGCGTTCGCTGTTCTCGCCTACTCGTTCGTGCTGTCCTACGCGATCGGCTGGGTCATCCAGAAGACGATCGGGTTCCGCATCAAGAACGAAGACGAACTCGCCGGTGTGGACCTCGTTGTCCACGGCGAAGAGGGCTACGTTCTCGCGGACTCCAAGTAGCACTTAGTCACACAGCACAAGGGGTGTCGTCCTTCGGGGCGGCACCCCTTAGCCTTTCCCCACCTAGTCACCTCGCTTGAAAGTTCCGATGACCGGCTCCCTGCCCGTTCTGCTGCTCGCAACCGTAGGAATCACGCTGCTGCTGGCGCCGGCGCTCGCGCTGTTCTTCGGCGGCCGGCCCGACCGACAGCGGGTGCGCGTGATCGCCGTCGCGATTCCGGCGACCATGGTGCTGGCCGCATCCGGCTGGATGCTGTTGGGCGCCGACCCCGGAGTAGCCGCCTATCAGGGCGCACTGGCTGCAACCGCGGTCACGGTCATTCTCTCGATCGGCCTGCGCTCCGGCTCGATCCGCGGCTACGCCGTGTTCTGTGCGCTCTGGGTGATTCTGGTTCTCGTGCCTGTCGGCTATGCGCTGTTCGACGTTGTTCGAGGTCCGCTCGCGCAGTCGCTCGGCACTCTCGACTTCGGGGGAGCGAGCATTCTCGCCCTCTGCACGGGCACGGCGGCCGCCGCGCTCGCTCTCATCTCGCGCAGTCGCGGCAACGCGGTCGGCGGTCTACCGCAGCGCAGCGTGCTTGCCTTCGCCCTGTCGGGAGGTTTCGCACTGCTCGGGTTCGTAGCCGTCGATGTCGGTGCGGAGCTGGTGATCGACGCGACAACCCTCACCCTCGCTGTCAATGAGCTGTGGGCGGCCCTAGCCGGATTCGTAGGCTGGACGATCGCGCAACTCGTCAACGTGCACCGCCCAACGGTCGCCGGGCTTGTGGCGGGCATGCTGGCCGGGTCGATCGTGGTGCTGCCGGCGTCGCCGTGGCTGAACACGACATCCGTGCTGGTTCTCGGCCTGATTGCTGGAATTCTCGGGCACGTCGCGGCGGTGGCGGCCCGACGCTCCGGATTCGGAACCTGGGCGACCCTTTTCGGTGTCGGCCTCGTGCCCGGTGCCCTCGGAATCGTCGGCGCGGGGTTTACCGCGCGCGGGCGGGGCTTCATCTTCTCCGGGCAGTCTGGCCTGCTTGATGGGCAGCTCGGTGGTCTGGTGATCGTCGTCGGCTACTCGTTCGTCGTCACCACGGTCATCGCCTTGCTGGTGGACCGCACCCTGCGCCTGGTGGGCAGCTCGCGGCACGTCGACGAGACGCTCGTGCGCCTCTATGCGGAGCTCAACGCACACGATGCCGAGGCGGTGCTCGCACGGCTGCACCCGCTGATCACCTGGCCGAACGGCTGGAAGGGCAGCGACATCGAAGGCACGGATGCCCTGCGGGCCCACCTGATCGACCAGTGGTCAGACCTCGCCACGGTGAGCACCCCCGTGCGCAGCCACCGCGTGCGCGGCGGGTGGATCGAGGTGGATGTTCACCAGCTCGTGCGCAATCGCAAGGGAAAAACTGTCTCTGACAGCACCCTCGTGCACGCCTATCGCGAGCGCGATGGCCTGTTTGACCGTCTGGAGCTGCGCTAGGCCTTAGCTGCGGTGATGCGGTAGATCGCGCGAAAGGGCAGCACGCGCGAAATCAACGCGATCACCAGACCATCGCGGCCAACCGTCTGCCGCGGCCGCGGGTTGCGCGCCGTCATCGTGCGCAGAATGACCCTGCCGACGACCCGAGGGTCAAGCCCGCTGGTGCCGTTGGCCGCCATCTGCTGCGCCTCGGCGATCTGCTCGCGGTACCGTGTGCTGCCCTCGGGGATCACGTGCATCACCTCATCGCCGGCCTTTGCGGCGGTCGACCAGATGGGGGTTGCGATGACACCTGGTTCGACAAGGCAGACCCGCACGCCGTAGGGCGCCAGCTCGGCCCGCAGGGAGCCCACCAGACCGACTATGCCGTGCTTCGACGCACTGTAAGCGCCGAGAATCGGGCCGGCAATGCGGCCACTAACCGAGCCGATGAACGTTATGCGGGAATCCGGATCGACGAGCAGCGCGGGCAGCATGACCTGCGTCATCAGCAGCTGGCCGACGAGGTTCACGTCGAGCTGCCGCTCGAAAACGTCAATGGGAAGGTACTCGAGCGGGGCGGGCAGAGCGATGCCGGCATTGTTCACGAGGCCGTGCAGCGGGCCGGCAGCGACGACCCGCGCGCCCGCGGCGCGCACCGAGTCATGGTCGAGCAGGTCGACGAGCAGCGGAGTGACTGACGCGCCGAAATCTGCGGTCAGCTGGTCGGCATCCACCTGCTTTCGCACGGTTGCCCACACGTGAAAGCCCTCGGCGACAAGCTCGCCGACGGCGGCACGCCCGATTCCTGTCGAAGCACCCGAAACCACCACAGACTTCATGTGCCTCAATCTACGAGAACCCGCTGCCAATGACGAAGGCTCCGACCGCAGTCAGAGCCTTCGAATAGATCAGTGGGCGATACCGGACTCGAACCGATGACCTCTTCCGTGTGAAGGAAGCGCGCTACCAACTGCGCCAATCGCCCTGATGTAGACAATTCTGGCACAGTCTCGCGACACGGCTGTCACACGATTGGCTCTCTTCGGAATGATCGGATAAGGTCATCTACGCACGCAGAAATGCTTGCAATGCGGATGTGGCGCAGTGGTAGCGCATCACCTTGCCAAGGTGAGGGTCGCGAGTTCGAATCTCGTCATCCGCTCGAGTGGAAGCAGTCGGTCCGCCGGAAGTTTCCATCCCTGGTGGAGTGGCCGAGAGGCTAGGCAGCGGCCTGCAAAGCCGTCCACACGGGTTCGAATCCCGTCTTCACCTCTCCATAACTAAATACACATGAGCGATTGGCGCAGCGGTAGCGCGCTTCCCTGACACGGAAGAGGTCGCTGGTTCGATCCCAGTATCGCTCACAGAAAAACGAAGAGAAGCCCCGGCATTTGCCGGGGCTTCTCTTCGTTACAAGCAACCAAGACCGCGATCGAGCCGGCGACCTGACAAATCGCGGCGATTGCGATGCAATCACCTCTGAGCGATTTGTCCTAGTTCGAGCCCGGCGAAGGCACGGTCCACACACCGATAAAGTTGGTGGGTGAGCAAAACCGGATTCGACCTCTTTACAGACCGCAGCATCGTTGCGATGCGCGTCAACGGCGAGCTGCGCGACCTCGCGACGACGGTGACGGATGCCGACACGGTCGAACCGGTCGAGATCTCGTCTGCTGACGGCCTCAACATCCTGCGCCATTCCGCCGCACATGTGACGGCTCAGGCGGTGCAGTCGATCAACCCGGAGGCCAAGCTCGGCATCGGGCCGCCCGTCACCGACGGTTTTTACTACGACTTCGACGTCGAGACCCCGTTCACTCCAGAAGACGTCAAGGCCATCGACAAGGCCATGGAGCGCATCATCAAGCAGGGCCAGCGCTTCGTGCGCCGCGTCGTTACAGAGGACGAGGCCCGTGCAGAGCTGGCGAATGAGCCGTACAAGCTCGAGCTCATCGGGCTCAAGGGCGGCGGCAGTGACGGCGAAGACGTCGAGGTCGGCGGCGCCGAGCTGACGATCTACGACAACGTCGACCCCAAGACCGGTGAGGTCTTCTGGAAGGACCTCTGCCGCGGCCCACACCTGCCCAGCACTCGCCAGATCGGCAACGGCTACAAGCTCATGCGCACCGCTGCCGCCTACTGGCGCGGCTCGGAGAAGAACAAGCAGCTGCAGCGCGTTTACGGCACCGCTTGGGCAACCAAGGATGACCTGCGCGCCTACACCGAGCGCCTCGAGGAGGCCGCCAAGCGCGATCACCGCAAGCTCGGGTCTGAGCTCGACCTGTTCTCGTTCCCCGATGAGATCGGCTCCGGCCTCGCCGTGTTCCACCCCAAGGGCGGTGTCGTGCGGGCCGAGATCGAGAAGTACATGCGCGAGCGCCTCATCGCGCACGGCTACGAGCAGGTCTACTCGCCGCACATCACCAAGGGCACGCTGTTCGAGACCAGCGGTCACCTGCAGTGGTACAAAGACGGCATGTTCCCGGCTATGCACCTCGACGAGGAGCATGACGACGATGGCAACGTGACTCGGCAGGGGCAGGACTATTACCTCAAGCCGATGAACTGCCCGTTCCACAACCTCATCTTCGACGCCCGCGGCCGCAGCTACCGCGAGCTGCCGCTGCGTCTCGCCGAGTTCGGCACCGTCTACCGCTACGAGAAGAGCGGCACCCTGCAGGGCCTCACTCGCGTGCGCGGCCTCACCCAGGACGACGCCCACATCTACGTCACCCCAGAGCAGGTCAAAGACGAGATCAAGTCGCAACTCGAGTTCGTCTTCGAGACGCTGCGCGGCTACGGGCTCGACAACTTCTACCTCGAACTGTCGACCCGTGATCCAGAGAAGTCCGTCGGATCCGACCAGCAGTGGGAGGAGGCGACCGAGACCCTCCGCCAGGTGGGCACGGAGTCGGGCCTCACCCTCGTCGACGACCCGGGTGGAGCCGCGTTCTACGGCCCGAAGATCTCGGTTCAGGCGATGGATGCCATCGGCCGCACCTGGCAGCTCTCGACCGTGCAGCTCGACTTCAACCAGCCGGAGCGCTTCAACCTGCAGTACACCGCAGCGGATGGCACGAAGCAGCAGCCGATCATGATCCACCGCGCCCTGCTCGGCTCGATCGAGCGCTTCTTCGCCATTCTGCTCGAGCACTACGCGGGTGCGTTCCCGGTGTGGCTGTCCCCGGTTCAGGTCGTCGGCATCCCCGTCGCAGAGCAGTACGAGGAGTACCTCAGCGAGATCATCACTCGGCTCAAGGCCAAGGGCGTTCGCGCCGAGATGGACCTCTCGAGCGATCGGATGCCGAAGAAGATCCGCAACGCGACGCTGCAGAAGATCCCATTCCAGCTCATTGCCGGCGAGGATGACCGCGCGGCCAACGCCGTCAGCTTCCGCTTTCGTGACGGTCACCAGGAGAACGGCGTGCCGGTCGACGAGGCTGTCGAGCGCATCCTCGACGCGATCGCGAGCAAGGCGCAGGTCTGATGCGCGACTATGACGGCGAGCAGTACGACAATGTCGAACTCTCGAGCGAGTTCGCGGCTGTTCCCGACTCTTTTCAGCGTTTGTGGACCCCGCACCGCATCGCGTACATCCAGAGTGGTCAGCAGCCAGCAGACGACGACTGCCCGTTCTGCATTGCCCCTACGCTCGACGACGAGACAGCTCTTATCGTCGCGCGCGGTGAGCATGCCTATGTGCTGCTCAACCTGTTTCCGTACAACAGCGGACACCTGCTTATCTGCCCGTACCGCCATGTTGCAACGTATGACGAAGCGACGCCAGAGGAGGTCGCCGAGATCGGTAGCCTCACTCAGACGGCCATGCGTGTTCTCACTGCAGTGTCGCGAGCACACGGCTACAACATCGGCATGAACCAGGGGGAGATCGCTGGAGCGGGAATCGCGGCGCACCTGCACCAACATCTTGTTCCGCGCTGGGCGCATGACGCCAACTTCTTTCCGATCATCGCCGAGACGAAGGCACTTCCTCGACTTCTTGGCGAAGTGCGCAACGACCTCGCGGCCGGGTGGCCAAGGGCCACCGCCTGACCTGTGGCCGCAGAAGCCAACCAATCAACAACCGTAGAATCGAATCATCATGAGCTCACACGAAGAACTGGGTACCAGCCGCGTCAAGCGCGGCCTCGCTGAAATGCTCAAGGGCGGAGTCATCATGGACGTCGTCACGGCAGACCAGGCAAAGATCGCCGAGGATGCCGGTGCGGTCGCCGTCATGGCCCTCGAGCGCGTGCCCGCCGACATCCGCTCGCAGGGTGGAGTCGCCCGCATGAGCGACCCAGACCTCATCGACGGCATCATCGCCGCGGTCTCCATTCCCGTCATGGCGAAGGCCCGCATCGGCCACTTCGTCGAAGCGCAGGTGCTGCAGGCTCTCAAGGTCGACTACATCGACGAGTCCGAGGTGCTCTCGCCCGCTGACTACATCAACCACATCGATAAGTGGGGCTTCGACGTTCCCTTCGTCTGTGGCGCGACGAATCTGGGTGAGGCGCTGCGTCGCATCACCGAGGGCGCAGCGATGATCCGCTCGAAGGGCGAGGCAGGCACCGGTGACGTGTCGGAGGCGACCCGCCACATCCGCACGATCAAGAGCGAGATCGCCGCGCTGTCGAGCAAGTCGAAAGACGAGCTCTACGTCGCAGCTAAAGAGCTGCAGGCTCCATACGAGCTGGTCGTCGAGGTCGCCCGCACCGGCAAGCTGCCCGTCGTTCTGTTCACCGCCGGTGGCGTCGCTACCCCCGCGGATGCCGCACTGATGATGCAGCTCGGCGCTGACGGCGTGTTCGTCGGCTCTGGCATCTTCAAGTCGGGCAACCCGGTGGCTCGCGCCGCGGCGATCGTCAAGGCGACCACGTTCTTCGACGACCCGGCAGTCATCGCGGATGTCTCGCGCGGTCTCGGTGAGGCGATTGTCGGCATCAACGTCGCCGACATCCCCGCGCCGCACCGTCTTGCCGAGCGTGGCTGGTAGCGCCAAAGTCGGTGTGCTCGCCCTGCAGGGCGACTTCCGCGAGCACATCGCGGTACTAGACGAGCTGGGCGCGGATGCCGTGCCGATTCGCCGCCCAGAGGAGCTCGAGAGCATCGACGGCCTCGTGATCCCCGGCGGGGAGTCGAGCGTCATCGACAAGCTCGCACGCACCTTTGGACTGTTCGAGCCGCTGCGGCAGAAGATCGCCAGTGGCCTGCCGGTCTACGGCACGTGCGCGGGTCTGATCATGATCAGTGACACCGTGCTGGACGCGATTACCGGCCAGCAGAGCCTCGGCGGGCTTCATGTCTCGGTGCGACGCAACGCCTTCGGG